>JACCDN010290965.1_pt1 | contig 58170 bp, 52 predicted proteins | sample 7441691 | NCBI WGS metagenome assembly JACCDN01 (sample SAMN15323439, study PRJNA562643) | freshwater metagenome | isolation source: river surface water | place: USA:Blue River Watershed | collected 2017-08-16 | reverse complement strand
CTCTCCTCCCGTGCGGACCGCTGCACGCGTTGTTCGGGCTCGCCCTGCTGAGCGGCCACGGCCTGCGCGGGGCCGAGATCGGCTTCGGCTTCGCCCTCGGCACGATTCCCCTGCTCTGGGCCGCCCAGATGGGCTACCACCGGCTGACCCTCCGTCTCGGCGAGGCGCGGAGCATCCGGCTGCGACGCGGCCTCGCCGCCCTCGCCGCCGTCGCGCTCCTCGTGAAGACGGTCTGGTTCAACGCTCCCGGCAATGTCTGCCTCTGAAGCCGCCTGCCGCCACTGCGGCTCCGCCATCCTGAACCGGCTCGCGCCGCCCGGCTTCTGCTGCGCGGGATGCGAGCAGGTGCACGGCCTGATCGTCAGCTGCGGACTCGGACGCTACTACGAACTCCGGGCCGAGGCCATCGCGCCGATCAACGAGACGATCCTCGGCGCCAAGGATTTCGAATGGTTGCAGCAAGCCCAGTCGGCCGGCGACGCTTCCGGGCACCGCACCCTTCGCGTGGCCCTGCGCGGCCTGTCCTGCGTGGGATGCGTCTGGCTGATCGAAAAGCTGCTGGGCGAGATCCCGGGCATGATCGGCGGCCGCGTGAACGCCCACCGAGGCACGCTGCGCATGGAATGGCGCGCCGGCGCTGACCTCACGCAGGCGGCCGTCCGGCTGGCCGGCTTCGGCTACCTTGTCGTCCCGGACGACGGCGAAGAGCACCGGGAAGAAGACGGGCTCACGACCAGGCTCGGCCTGTGCGCGGCGTTCGCGATGAACGCGATGCTCAACTCGGTGCCCGCATATCTGGGCATGAAATCGGACGAGCAGTTCGCCGGAATCTTCCGTCTGCTCGCGGTCTTCTTCGCCACGCTTTCGATGCTGGTCGGCGGCAGCTATTTCGCATGCCGGGCATGGGCTTCGCTCAGGCGGGGAAGGCTGCACATGGATCTTCCGATCGCGCTCGGCCTGACGGCCGCCTACCTCGCGGCGTTCGTCGGCTGGGCGCTCGGGCTGCCGAGCCTCGAGTATTGGGATTTCGTCTGCCTGTTCACCTTCCTGATGCTGGTGGGACGTTGGACGCAGGAACGCGCGATCGAACAGAACCGTCGTCGCCTGCCGGCGAGTTCCCCGACCTTGCGGCCGGTCGACATCTTCGAGCATGCGGACAGCGCCGCTCCGCTCCGACGGATCCCCGCCGAAGCGCTGCGTCCGGGCCAGATCTACGCCGTGGCGAGCGGTCAGGTCGCCCCCGTCTGCGGACGACTGGTCGGACAGGAAGCGGAAGTCAGCCTCGCGTGGATCAACGGGGAATCCGAGCCGGTCGTCTATCCGGCCGGCCGGCTCGTGCCCTCCGGTGCGTTGAACATCGGCAAGACTCCCTTGCGCCTCGAGGCGACCGAAGCCTGGGGTGATTCGATGCTCCGCAAGCTCACCGACGCCGGAGGCGACGGCGCCTTCGTGCCGCGGCAGCTGGAGCGGATCCTCAGTTGGTATCTCGGAATCGTCATCAGCCTGGCGGCGCTGGCCTTCGGGCTCCGCGGCGCGCTCACGGGAGACTGGCCGCAGGCCCTGCAAGCCGCCATCTCGATCCTCATCGTCTCCTGCCCCTGCGCGATCGGACTGGCTTTCCCGCTGGCCACCGAACTCGCGGTCGGCGCCTTGCGTCGCGCCGGCGTCTACCTCCGCGACCACCGCGTCTGGGAACGCGCGCTGCGCGTGCGCCAGGTGGTCTTCGACAAGACCGGCACGCTGACGCTGGAAAGCCCGCGTCTCGCGAATCCCGAGCAGCTGTCCGCCCTGCCCGCCGACGCCCGGCGCGCCCTGTTCGCGCTCGTCGATGACAACCTTCATCCCTTCGGGCGCAGCCTGCGCGAAGCGCTCGCCCAAAAGGAGGATCCGGCCCGGCTGGACGGGGTCATGCGCAACGTGCCGGGGGCCGGCGTGATGTTCACCGACGCGCAAGGGGTGGTCTGGACCATCGGCAAGCCCGGCTGGCAAGGCAGCGCCCCGGCTCCGGCGGGGATGTCGGCCGCCGAATTCTGCCGGAACGGCACGCGCCTCGCGCTCTTCCTCTTCGCCGAGCAGGCCCGGGCCTACGCGCAGGAAGTCGTCGACGGCCTGCGCGCGGACGGCGTGGCCGTCTTCATCCTGTCGGGCGACCGTCCGGAGAAAGTCGCCGCGCTGCTTCGCCAGCTTGGCCTGCCTGAGTCCGGCGGGCTGGGCGGCCTCTCCCCTGAGGACAAGGCCGCATGGATCCGACGCCACGACGGCGCCACGACGCTCATGCTCGGCGACGGCGCCAACGACGCCCTGGCCTTCTCGGAAGCCACGCTGCGCGGGACGCCGGTGGTGGACCTCGGCCTGCTCGAACAGAAAGCCGACTTCTATCTCCTCGGACGGGACCTCCGCGGACTCGGACGCCTCTTCGTCGTGGCGCGCCACCGCCGGCGTGTGCTGACCGAAGTGTTCGCCTTCACCATCGCCTACAACCTCGCCGCCATCGGCCTCTCCGCCGCCGGCGTCATGTCCCCGCTGCTGGCCACGCTGATGATGCCGACGAGCGCCATCCTCACGCTGGCGCATGTGACTTGGCGCATGCGCAAGGCCTGAGCAAGCGGGCGCAAAAAAGGCCCCGGGGTGAGCCGGAGCCTTGTCGGTGAAGTCAGCCGGGATCAACCCTGGCCGCCTTCGCTGTCACCGCCGCGTTCGCGGAAGGGACGGCGCTCGCCGCGGTCCGGACGGTCGCCACGGGGGCGGTCCATCGGCTTCGGGGCCGGGGTGTATTCGCGACCTTCCTTCTCGGCGATGGCGGCGCGGCGCGAGAGGCGCACGCGGCCCTTGTCGTCGATGCCGACGCACTTGACGATGATCTCGTCGCCGAGCTTGCAGAGGTCCTCGACGCGCTCGACGCGGTGGTCGGCGAGTTCGGAGACGTGCACGAGGCCTTCCTGGCCGGGGAGGCATTCGACGAAGGCGCCGAATTCCTTCACGGAGCGGATGATGCCCTTGTAGGTCTTGTTGATCTCGATCTGCGCCGAGAGGAGGTTGACCTCGTTGACCGCGCGGGCGAGGGACTCGCCGTCGGTCGCGAAGATCGTGACCCAACCGGAGTCGTCCTGGTCGATGTCGAGCTGGCAGCCGGTGTATTCCGTGATGCGCTTGATGTTCTTGCCGCCCGGGCCGATGAGGGCGCCGATCTTGTCCGCCGGGATCTTGATGCGGTGGGTGCGGGGAGCGCAGGACTTCAGCTCGGCGCGGGTGGCCGGCATGGTCTTGGTCATGATGTCCAGGATGGCGTCACGGGCGCCCTTGTTCTGGGCGATGGCTTCCTTGGCGATGGCGATCGGGAGACCGTGGATCTTGAGGTCGAGCTGGAAGGCGGTGATGCCTTCGCGGGTGCCGCAGATCTTGAAGTCCATGTCGCCGTAGTGGTCTTCGGCGCCGATGATGTCGGTGAGCACGCGGTGCTTCACGATCTTACCGGCGGCGTCTTCGGTCACGAGACCGCAGGAGATGCCGGCGACCGGGGCCTTGATGGGCACGCCGGCGTCGAGGAGAGCGAGGGTGCCGCCGCAGACGGAAGCCATCGAGGTGGAACCGTTGGACTCCATGATCTCGGAGACGAGACGGATGGAATACGGGAAGTCCTGCTCGGACGGCAGCACGGAGAGCAGCGAGCGCTCGGCGAGGTTGCCGTGGCCGGTTTCGCGGCGGGAGGTCATGCCGAAACGGCCGGTCTCACCGACCGAGAAGGGCGGGAAGTTGTAGTGCAGGAGGAACGAGCGCTTGCTCGGGCCGCCGGTGATGGCGTCGACTTCCTGGGCGTCCTTGGAGGTGCCGAGGGTGGCGAGGACGAGACCCTGGGTCTCGCCGCGCTGGAAGAGCGAGGAACCGTGGACGCGCGGGAGCACGTCGACTTCGCAGGAGATGGCGCGGAGATCCAGCGGCTTGCGGCCGTCGGCGCGTTCGCCGCTCTGGATGATGGCGTTGCGGTAGACCTTCTCCTGGAGCTTCTCGAAGGCCATCTTGATCTGGCGGGCGTCGAAGACGTCGCCGAGCTCGGCCTTGCAGGCGGCCTTGGCCTTCTCGACCACGGCCTTCACGGCGTCGCCGCGTTCCTTCTTGGAGGAGAGGAAGATCGCCTTCTTGAGCTGGTCGCCTTCGGCGGCCACGCGTTCGCAGATGGCGAGGGCCTTCGGCTCGCAGACGACGAGCGGGAAGACGCGCTTGGTCTTGGAGTACATCGCGGCGAGCTTGCGCTGGGCGGCGATGATCGGCTGGATGGCCTTCTGGGAGTATTCGAGGGCGGCGATGAAGTCGGCTTCCGGCAGCTGGTCGGCCGAACCTTCGATCATCATCATGTCGTTCTCGTTGCCGACGTAGATGAGGTCCAGGTCGGACTCATACTGCTGTTCGTGGGTCGGGTTGACGACGAACTGGCCGTTGATGCGGCCGAGGCGGATGCCGGCGATCGGACCGTTCCACGGGATGTCGGAGCAGAGGAGGGCGGCGGAGGCGCCGTTCACCATGAGCACGTCGGAGTCGTTGATCTGGTCAGCCGAGAGGAGGAGGCCGATCACCTGGACTTCGTTGAGGAAGCCTTCGGGGAAGAGCGGGCGGAGGGGACGGTCGCAGAGGCGCGAGGTCAGGATTTCCTTGTCGGAAGGCTTGCCTTCGCGACGGAAGTAACCGCCCGGGAAACGGCCGGCCGCCGCGAACTTCTCGCGGTAGTCGACGGTCAGGGGGAAGAAGTCCTGGTCGGGGGAGCGCAGGTCTTCGGCGGCGGTGGCCGACACGAAGAGCGTGGTCTCGCCCTTGCTGATGGTGACCGCGCCGTTGGCGAGGCGGGCGATGGAGCCCGTGCTGATCGTGATACCGAGTTCGTCGATGGTCACGGAATGTTTCTGTTTCATGGTTGTTTTATGCTTGGTGCGTTGTGCCGGGCGGGAGTGCCCGGCGGGTTGTGGTTTGGGTGGGTGAAAAGCGGACGTCCCAGCCTAGGCTGGGACGCTCGGTGAACAAAAGCGCCCGGAGGCGCCGTTCACTTGCGAAGATTGAGCTTGGCGAGGAGCGCGTTGTAGCGGTCCAGGTCGCTCGACTTCAGGTAGGCGAGGAGCTTGCGACGACGGTTCGTCAGCATGATCAGGCCGCGACGGGAGTGGAAATCCTTGCGGTGGGTGCGCAGGTGCTCGGTCAGGTGGGTGACGCGGGCGGTGATCAGGGCGACCTGGACTTCCGGAGAACCGGTGTCCTTGGCGTCCTGCTGGTGCTTCTTGATGACTTCAGACTTATTGACCGACATGGTGGTGGTTAGTTTTGGGTTGATGATGGCCGACCTGGGAGAAATTCCCGAAAGCCCCGCCGTTTGGCCGGACTCTCCGTCTGGAACAGGCTTGCGCCTGCCGACCAGCGTGAGAAGGGCTCCGCCCCTCTCCCTAACGAAGTTGACCCATGGAAATGACAGTCCCCTACCCCCTTAGCAAGCAGGAATACCCCACCCGGGCCACTTATTCACACCCCCTGGGAGCTCAATTTTCGGTAAAAATAACGTCGTAGGCCAGGCAGGCCGCCAGGAGCAAGGCGACCTTGGCCGGCTGGCCGGCGAACTCCGGGGCGACCTCGAGGTGGTAGTTGTCGGCCGAGGTGAACAGTTCCTTGCCTAGGCCGGCCCACTTTTTGTCCATGGTGCCGATGACGACCCCTGCCGGGTCCTTGAGCTGACGGGTCCAGCTGAAGACGCCGCCGCTGAACTCTCCGATCGGACGCTCGTCCGCGTCTTCGACCAGGATCTTGCCGGACAGGGAGAAGAGCTTGTTGCGGAGCGAGCCCAGCTTACGGCCATGGGCGTCGAAGATCGCGAGCTTCGAGGTCAGGAAAGACCAGCCCTTCTCCAGGCGCAGGGCCACGGTCTGCTGGTCGGCTTCCAGGACGACGATCTCGGTGGGCAGCATCTGCTTCTTCACGAGGAGACGCAGCCACTTGAGCTTCGGCTTCTCCTGCGCGAGGCCCAGCACCTGACCCGAAACCGGGTGCAGCAGATCGTAGGCGTCGGCGAAGCGGAGGACCGCGACTTGCTCGCGGACGAAGAAGGCGGGGTTCTGCAGGAGCATGCCGCATTCAAAACCCCGCTCCCACGCGGGCAAGCGGGAAGCAGGCCGATTAGTCCGTTGACTCCCCTGCCCCGCCTTAGCGTCATAGCAGGCATGGAAACCGGCCCTGAAGACCAACCCCGCCTCACCGGCGCCGAACGCGGCAAGCTGCGCAGCCTCGCGCAGACCCTCGACCCCAAGGTGTTCGTCGGCAAGGCCGGCGTGAACGCGGGCATCGCCAAGCTCCTCGAAGAAGCCTTCCGCAACGCCGACCTGGTCAAGGTCCGCTTCACCGCCGAACGCGACGAGATGGACAAGCAGGCGCAGGAACTGGCCAAGCTCACCGAAAGCGAAGTGATCGGCAGCGTCGGCCGCACCGCGACGTTCTTCAAGCTCGGCGCCGACGTCGAATGACCGATGGACGCCTCGCTGTTTCAGTCACGGCATGAGGCTCTGATCCGACAGGCGGAAGCATCGCTGCGCCGCCTCACCCCTTCGGCGGAGGCCCGTCCGGCCCGTCTGCACGGCGCGATGCGCTACTCGCTCGAAGCCGGCGGCAAACGCCTGCGTCCGGTGCTCTGCCTCGCTTCGGCCGTCGCCTTCGACCCGCAGGCCGACGCCTCGCACGCCGCGACGGCGCTGGAGTGCATCCACACTTATTCGCTGATCCATGACGACCTGCCGTGCATGGACAATTCGGACCTGCGCCGCGGACGCCCTTCGTGCCACAAGGCCTTCGACGAGGCCACCGCCCTGCTCGCCGGCGACGCCCTGCAGCCGCTGGCCTTCGAACTCCTCGCGGTCGGTTACGCCGCCAACCCCGCCCTCGCGACCGCGCTCGTCCGCGAACTCGCCGTGACCGCCGGATCGGCCTTGCTCGTCGGCGGCCAGACCGAAGACATGGGCGGCCTCGCCGCCGGCGCGACCGACGACCGCCTCGAATTCATCCTGCTCGGCAAGACCGCCGCGATGCTCAGCGCCTCGTTCGCCATGGGCGCGCTGGTCGGCGGCGCCTCCGCGGGAGATGTCGAACGTTTCCGCCTCGCCGGACGCGCCTCGGGCATCGCCTTCCAGCTCGTCGACGACCTGCTCGACCTGACGGCCGACGCCGCCCAGCTGGGCAAGCCCGTCGGCGCCGATGCGCAGAACGGCAAGTTCACCTATGCCGGACTGCACGGCGTCGAAGCGACCAAGCAGCGCATCGAAAAACTGACCGCCGAAGCCGCCGCGCACCTGCAGGCGACGCGCGGCGACACCGCCTTCCTCGTCGAACTGGTCCGACGGATGGCGTCGCGCCGCACCTGATCAGTCGTCGAGCCGCCGGCCGCCGGACGGGAGCTGGTCGGGAAGGAATCCGTAATAGGTGCCGACCCACAGGCGCCACGCGAACGCATGGATGAGCGGAGGGACGACGAAGATCGCGGCCACCGCGAGACGCACCGCCCAGGCGCCGTCGAGCCAACCAAGACGATAAGCGGCGAGCACGAGCGGCAGCACGCCGAAGGCCGTGAGTCCGTAATTCCAGACGATCGCGCCGAGGAAGAACCCTTCCTTGCGGCGCAGCGTCATCCCGCAGCCGGCACAATGCGAGGGCGTATCCCAGAGGCGCGCGAATCGGCCTGTCTTATCATCGGCGGCGCGGATGGGAGCGCCGCAGTCCGGACAACGGCCGCAGGCCGACTTCCAGAAGATATCCGCGCGGAACGCCATGCCCTGATGCTGTCCGACGGCGACGAAGTGGCAAGCCAAGCAAAAGGCCGGCCACCTTACGGTAGCCGGCCTTGATGAGCCTATTCGCGGCGGAACTTACTCGGCGGCGGTCTCACCCACCTGGAAGCGGGAGAAGCGGACGATCGAGACTTCTTCGCCGACCTTGGTCTTGGCAGCGGCGATGAGGGCCTGGATCTTCTGCTCGGGATCGCGGAAGTAAGCCTGTTCGAGGAGGCAGGAGTCGGCGAAGAACTTGTCCACGCGGCCGGAGATGATCTTCTCCATGTTGGAGAGCTGGCCCTTCTTGCGGCCTTCGGCGGCGACGACCTGCTTCTCGCCCACGGCGATGCGCTTCTCGAGCTCGGCGATCGCTTCGGCGTTGTTGGCGGCCTTCTGCTCGGCGAGCTGGCCCTTGTAATCCTCGACGACGCGCTTGGCCTCTTCGATGGCCTTGTCGGCTTCGGACTTCGTGAACTCGGCCGCGATCTCGCGTTCCTTGGCGACGACGTCGGCGGAGACGTCTTCGCGGCGGACGAAGCGGGCGTTGTTGGCGACGACCTGCATCGCGAGCTGGCGGGCCAGTTCGGCGACTTCCGGGTTAGCGGCGGCGGCCTGGGTCTTGAGGCCCAGTTCGAGGAGGACGGCGATCTTGGCGCCGGTGTGGACGTAAGCGGAGACGCGGCCCACGCCGGTGGCTTCGAACTTCAGGACGCGGGAGACCTTGAGGTTCTCGCCGATCTTGAGGACCTGGTCGTTGAGGTAGTCGTTCACCTTGCGGGACTTGTCCGCGTGGTAAGCCTGCTCGAGGAGACCATCGACGCCGTTGGCGGCGGCCTGGCCGACGAGGTCCTTGGCGAGGGCCACGAAGGCCTCGTTCTTGGCGACGAAGTCGGTTTCGCAGTTCAGCTCGAGGAGGGTCGCGGTGCGGCCGTCGGCGGAGACGTTGACGGCGAGGATGCCCTCGCTCGCCTTGCGGTCGGCCTTCTTGTTGCGGGTCGCGACGCCCTTGATGCGGAGGATTTCGACGGCCTTCTCCATGTCGCCGTTGGCCTCGGTCAGGGCCTTCTTGCAATCCATCAGACCCGCGCCGGTACGCTGGCGCAGATCGTTGACCGTCTGGGCGGTGATAGCGGACATGGTCGGATTACTTGGACTTGCGAGGAGCGGGGCGCTTGGCCGGAGCGGCGCCTTCGACGGCGTCGGAACCTTCGTTGGCCTTCAGGAGCTCTTCCGAGATCTGCACTTCGGGCTGGACGGATTCGCCGGCGTCCTGACGGGAGACCGGGGTGACGGTCTTGCGGTCCTGGGAGACGACCTTGCGGCGGGAGAGACCGTTCTGGACGGCCTGGGTCAGGACTTCGACGACCAGTCGGATGGACTTGGCGGCGTCGTCATTGCCCGGGACGGGGAACTTGAGGAGGGTCGGGTCGGAGTTCGAGTCGCAGAGGCCGATCACGGGGATGCCGAGACGGACGGCTTCGTTGACGGCGATTTCTTCGAGTTTGGTGTCGACGACGATCATCGCGGCCGGGAGGTCGCGGTATTCGAGGAGGCCTTCGAAGTTGCGGGCCATGCGCGACATCTCGCGCTTAACGGCAGCGGCTTCCTTCTTGTGCATCTTGGCGAGGGAACCGTCCTGCTCCATGCGGAGGTAGGTGCGGTACTTGTCGAGCGAGCGCTTGATGGTCGCGAAGTTGGTGAGCGTGCCGCCGAGCCAGCGGTTCACGGCGAAGGGCATGCCGGTCGACTTGGCGGCCTGGCGGACGACTTCCTGCGCCTGGGGCTTGGTCGCGACGAAGAGCACTTCCTTGCCCTTGGCGGCGGTGTCTTCGACGAAGGCGGCCGCGGCGGCGAGGCAAGCGTGGGTCTTCTCGAGGTCGATGATCGACACGCCGTTGCGGTGGTCGAAGATGTACGGACGGCTGCGGGGATTCCAGCGACGGGTCTGGTGTCCGAAGTGGACGCCGGCATCGAGGAGGTCTTTGACTGTGATGTTCATGGTATGTTTTGGCTCCGTATCCCTTTTCCTGCCGAAGGAGGGGACATTGGATCAGGTATTACTGACTGGGTTTTGGGTTTTATGTCCGAGGCGATCGGCGGTCGCTTCAAACGGTGGAAAGTGGGTTCAAACACCCCTGCCCGCCCGGGGCAAGCGGGAAAATCAGCCAAAAGAGGCTCCTTTGGAACTGACAGCCGTAGCCCGCCTCCGCAGGGTCGGCGCAACGCGATGTCTTGGGCCTACCGGATACTCTTCCCGCTGCTGCTGATCCCGGCCCTCCCCTACTATTTCTGGCGGATGCTCCGCCGGGGAGGCTACGGGACGGGCTTCAGCCAGCGATTCGGGTTCTTCCCCGCCCAAGGGCCTAAGACCCCCGGAAAGCGTCGTTTTTGGATTCAAGCTGTCTCGGTCGGTGAAATCGAGGCCATCGGTCCCCTGCTCCGGCAGCTCCAGGCCACCGGCGAAGCGGAGATCATCCTGACCACCACCACGAGCACCGGTTACCGTCTGGCCAAGGAAAGGTACGCCGACGTGGCCGCCGCCATCGGGATCTTCCCGGCCGACCTCTGGCCCTGCAGCGCCCTCGCCTGGCGGCGCATCCGGCCTGACGTCGTCATCCTCGTCGAAGGCGAGCTCTGGCCCGAACACCTCGCGCAGGCGCGCGCCCGCGGCGTGCCGGCCTTCCTCATCAACGGACGCATCTCCGACAAGTCCTTCGCCCGCCATCAGCGCTTCCTGAAGCTCTCCCGCTACGTGCTCGGACACTTCCGGCAGATCGCCGCCGGCAGCGAGGAAGACGTGCGTCGTTTCCGGACGCTCGGCTTCGCTTCGACGCTTACGGGCAACATCAAGTTCGACGTGGCCAGCGACGCGCCGATGTCCGCCGAAGAGCGCTCTCGTCTCCGCGCCGACCTGGGCTTCGGCGCCGACCCTCGCACCGTGGTGCTCCTCGGCTCCTCCACCTGGAAAGGCGAAGAGGCCCTGCTCCTGCGCATCGTCCGCGAACTCCGCGCCGCCGGTCAGGACGTGCGGCTCCTGCTCGTCCCGCGCCACTCCGAACGCCGCGCCGAAGTCGCCGCAGAAGTCAGCGCCAGCGGCCTCGACTGGCACCAGCGCTCCTCGGGCGGACCGACCGCGCCGGCCGGCACCGTCGTGCACCTCGCCGACACCACCGGCGAACTGCGCCGCCTCACCCGCGCGGCGGACCTCGCCTTCTGCGGCAAGAGCCTCGCCCCGCACGAAGGCGGCCAGACGCCGATCGAATGCGCAGCCGCCGGCGTGGCCCTCGCCTACGGACCGCGCATGACCAACTTCCGCGACATCTGCCGAGGACTCGAGAAAGCCAAGGCGGCCGTGCGCGCCGAGGATGAGGCCTCGCTCGCGACCAAGATCACGCAGCTCTGCGGGGACGAGCGCGAACGGCGCGAGATGGGCCTCAACGGCGCGGCCTGGCATCAAGGCAACCGAGGCGCGACCGAACGCACGCTCGCGTTGCTGCTCGGACGCTGATCAGGCGACGCGGAACGCTTCGCGCAGCCGACGGGCTTCGTCGCGCAGGTCGCCGCCGAGGATGATCTCCCTCGCGCGCTTCGCTCCCGCCGTCGGATCCGCCGCCTTGCCCGCGACCCAGAGGGCCGTGCCGGCGCTGAGGCAGAGCGTGTCCATCAGTCCGTCGGAGACGCCGCCCACGAGCAGGTCGCTGAACATCGAGATGTTTTCCTCCGGCGTGCCGCCGCGCAGGTCGGCGACCGCGCAGGTCTTGAAACCGAAATCGCCGGGCAGCCAGACGGCGTCGACCGAAGCGAGTTCGCCGCAGCCGCGCACGCGCACTTCGCCCGCCGTGGTGATCTCGTCCATGCCGCCGCCGGCGCGCGAATGCGTGACCAGGCCGCGCTTCACGCCGAGTTCGCCGAGGGTCGCGGCCAGCGGCTCGACCCAGCGTTCATCGTAGACGCCGACGACCATGTACGCCGGACGGGCGGGATTGATGAGCGGCCCGAGGACGTTGAAGACGGTCTTGGTGCCGCTTTCGGCCAGCTGCTTGCGCACGCCGAGGACGGATTTGAAAGCCGGATGGAAAGCCGGCGCGTAAAGGTAGCAGAAGTTCGCCTCGCGCAGGCCGCGGAGGAGCTGCTCGTCTGTGGCGTCGAGCACCACGCCCAGGCCGGCGAGGAAATCCGCGCTGCCCGACTTCGAGGTGATCGAGCGGTTGCCGTGCTTGAGCACAGGCACGCCGGCGGCGGCCACGATGAGCGCGCTGGCGGAGGAGATGTTGAAGCTGCCGGAGCGGTCGCCGCCCGTACCCACGATGTCGATCGACTTCGCCGGCCAGTCACCGAAGTCGGTACGGCGGGCGAGATCACGATAGGTGCGGGCGAAGCCGGTGACTTCCGAGGCCGTCTCGCCTTTGCGCGCCAGGGCCAGGAGGAAGGCCGCCTTGTCCGCATCCGTGACGGCGGCGTCAGCCATGGCCACGGCGGCCGCGGCCGCCTCCGCGGGGGCGAGGTCGCGACCGGCCGACAAGGCGGCGGTCAGGTCAGGAAGGGCCAAGGCCATGCCGGATTAGCCACGTTCGGGGCGACCGGGACAAGGCATTTTCACCACAAGGGGTTTGCAACGGGGGGAAAGCACCCAATGATGGACCCCATGGACGATGGCGACCAACCCCAGGGCGACTTCGACGGCTCCGGCAACGCCTCTTGGGGCGAAGCCGACTGGTCCGGCTACCTGCAGCGCAACGACCTCGAGGTCGGACGCTTCCTCGCCTATTACAACGAGGTCAAGAACCTGCCTGACCGCCTGGACATCAGCGCCCGCCGCATGGGCTGGGAAAACGCCGACTGGGCTCCGGGCGACGGACCCGAGGAGGTCAATGACGACGAGGACGAAGGACCCGACCTCCCCTACTGCATCCACCAGCACCCGGTCTACGTCGTGGCCCGCGCGCTGTCCCTGCAGCTCACCCAGTCCTTCCGCCGCCTGAACGTCGACGCCGGCGCGCAGCTCACCGCGCTCGAGGCGACCAACATCATGCACTCCTTCTGGGACGGGCAGCATCAGATGATCATGGCGATCAACGCCACCGACACCGGCGACCTGCCCCTCGCGCTCGTGCACATGAAGCGCGCCCTCGCGGCCATCAATTATTCGATCGGCCTCACCGCCGGCCTGCCCGCCTCCGTCCGCCTGTCGTCCGCCGAAGCGGCGCACGACCTCGAAGCCACGCTGTTCGATCTCCGCGAAGTCTGCCTCCGCGTGATGGCCGACTGCCGTTGGGACGGACGGAAGAAGTGACTCAGGCCTCGCCGGTCTTGCCCTTCGCCATGAACTGGATCAGGCGGTCGCTGAACTCCTTGGCGGAGTCGTGACCCATGCCACGGAGGGCCTGCACCGAAGCGGCCACTTCGACGAGTCGGGCCATGTCTCGTCCGGGACGGACGGGGATGGTCATGTGCGGCACCTTGCGACCGAGGATCTCGAAGGTCTCGACCTCGAGGCCGGAGCGTTCTTCGTCCATGCCGGGCTGCCAAAGCACGAAGGTGACGACGAGGTCGACGCGCTTCTCGCGCCGCACGGATCGGACGCCGAAGATCGAGGCGACGTTGATGATGCCGATGCCGCGGCACTCCATGTAGCCGCGGTTGAGCTCCTTGGCGGTGCCCTGCAGCTCGCGGTCACCGATGAGCGTCACGATGACGTAGTCGTCCGCGACCAGCGAGTGGCCGCGTTCGATGAGGGCGAGGGCGCACTCGCTCTTGCCGACGCCGGAAGCGCCGCGCATCAGCACGCCGACGCCTTTGATGTCGACCAGCGTGGCGTGGATGTTCGTGCGGGGGGCGAACTTCTCCTCGAGCAGCACCGTGGCTTCGGCCGAGAAATCCTTGGACTTGAGCTGGGTACGGATCAGCGGGACGCGATGGCGGTCGGCGCAACGCAGCAGGACGTCGTCGACCTCCAGGCCGCGGGAGACGACCACGGCCGGGATGCGCTTCGAGAACACGTCGTCGAGGAGCTTCTCGCGGACGTCGGCGGACTGGTCGCCGAGATAGGCCATCTCACCCGCGCCGAAGAGCTGGAGGCGTTTGAAGGCGAACTCCTTGAAGTAGCCCGTGACGGCGAGCGCCGGACGGTTGAGCGACTTCTCGGCGATCATGTTGTCGAGACCCTCGGCGCCGGCCAGGAGCTCCATCTGCAGCATGTCCTGGAAGGACGAGAGGAACTCACGCACCGAGACGGATTCGGGGCGCGTATCAGGGGCGGGGTCGGACATGGGCGTCAGAGTTTGAAAGCTTCGCCCAGATAATGGCGGCGGCTTTCGGGATTGTCCACGATTTCGGCGGGGGTGCCGGAGACCAGCACCCTGCCCTGGTGGATCAGATAGGCCCGATCGACGATGGAAAGGGTCTCCCGGACGTTGTGGTCGGTGATCAGGATGCCGATGCCGCGCTCCTTGAGCTTGCGGATGATGGACTGGACTTCGGCGACCGAGATGGGATCCACCCCGCTGAACGGCTCATCCATCAGCAGGAAGCGCGGACGGGTGGCCAGGGCGCGGGCGATCTCCAGACGGCGACGTTCGCCGCCCGAAAGCGTGAAGGCCGGCTGACGCGCGAGCTTCTCGAGGCCGAGTTCGGTGAGCTGCTCCGCGGTGCGTTCCTTTCGCTGACGTTCGTCGAGGTCGAGCGTCTCGACGACGGCCATGACGTTCTCCCAGACGGTGAGCTTGCGGAAGACGGATGCTTCCTGCGGAAGGTAGCCGACGCCCGCCCGGGCGCGACGCCACATGGGCGCGCCGGTGATGTTCTGACCGTCGAGGAAGACGCGGCCATGCGTCGCCGGGATCAGTCCGACGACCATGTAGAAAGTAGTGGTCTTGCCGGCGCCGTTCGGTCCGAGCAGGCCGACGATCTCACCCGCCTGCAGGGTCAGGCTGACGTCCTGGACGGCCACCTTGGCGTCGTAATGCTTGGCCAAGGCCTGCGCCCGGATGACGCCCTTCTCGCTCGATGCGGCCATGCGTAAGAGGAAAGCGGTCAGCGTCCCTTGTCGAGGCTTTTGACCTCCGGCAAGGTGAAGTCGCGTCCGAGGAAGATCTTGGGACGGACCACCTGTCCGGGATTCAGGTCGTCAGGCGCCGAGTCCATCCGCCAGGCCTTGGTCCTCAGGTCGTAGGTGACCTCCTTCGCCGGCACGCCTTCGTTGCCGTTCTTGTCGAGGATGCGCGCGTCGCCCAGGAGGCGCGCCGTGCCCTGCTCGGGATTCATCTCCAGAGCGCGCCCCTTAGCGCTGGCACCGCCCGCGACGACGCCGACATTGCCGCGACCGACCACCTTACGGGCCACGAGACGGCCGGCCTTGTCCGGCGAGGCGAGGCCTTCAAGGAGATCGCAGGTGGCGTCCGTGGCATCGGAATCGATGGAGACGCCGCCGCGCAGGAAGAATTTCGTCAACGCCGGCGTATGGAGCACCTCATGCGCATCGGCGACGAAGACGACCTCCTGGCCGGCGCCTTGCGAAAGATACAGGCGCGGACGGGTCGGACCCACGCCGCCCGACAAGGTCAGGAGACGCGGCTGGCCGACGAGCGCGTCCTGCGCGAGGATCTCTTCGATCTGCACCGCCGGGGTCAGGTCGAGGCGTTCGCCGAGGCAGCGCAGGCCGGGCTGGGCGTAACGGACCGAGCCGGAGAGGATGACCTTGTTGAGCGCGTATTCGCCGCGCTTCTTCGGGACGGGCAAGGCGAAGGCGACCATCTGGTCGGAAGACGTCACGACCTGGCCGGCGACATAACGCACGGTGCCGAGAAGCTGGGCCTGCATCGCGCCGTCTTCGGTGACGACGACGACCTGGTCGGCTTCGGCGAGGCCGGGGACGCCGCCGTTTTCTTCGGCCGGCAGACGCAAGGCGGCGCGGACGCCCGGCGCCGAACGGATCTCGATGCGGTCCTTGAGGGCGTCGGTCCGGATGGAGAATCCAGCCACTTCGAGGCCGCGCTTCTCGCGGAGACGAGGGGTATCGTTCAGATCGACGACGCGGGTCTTGCGATCCCAGCGGGCGCGACCGGAAGTGAATTCAGAACCTTCGAGACGACCCTTCACGTCGCCCTCGGCCTCAAGCTGACCGCCGCCGGCGCGCTCTTCGGTGGCGACCAGGCGACGGGCGCTCAGGCGGGTGTCCGCGGAGACATAGGTGGCGTCATCCTGGACCTCGATGCGGGTCACGCCGGCGGCCGCTTCACGACGCAGCGTCACGCGCGCGCCGGTGAGGTCGGCAGGCGCCTCCTGCTTGCGACGCAGTTGCAGGCGCACCGGCTGGCCGTCGCCGGCGTAAAGTTCGGTCAGACCCTGCTTGGGCTGGTGCCGGAGGCGCTGGGCGGACCCCTTGGCCTCGGGTTCGTCGATCTCGACGTTTCCGACGAGTTCGGCGGAGTCTTCCTTAGGACCGAAAGCCGCGCGATCGCCGCGCAAGGTCTGGGCGCCGACCACGCGCACGACGCGTCCGGTCGCGACGAGCGAACGCACCTCGGCATCGCCGCCGGGTCCGTCGCTGACGAGGCATTCCAGACGCTCGCAGGTGGTGCGTTCGCCCGCGCGTTCCGCGACCACGCCGCCGGCGAAGACCATGAGCGTGCCGCCGGGCGCGGGAGAGGCGTCGAGACGGAGCGCACGCAGGCGAAGGCGGCGAGCCGCGGGCTTGGCGAGATCGAGTTCGGCGACGACGTCGGCGAAGATCGCGAAGGTATCTCCCTGCTGGGTGGAACGCCAGCTCCAGCCCTTGCCGGCCAGATCGAAGCTCGGTGAGGTCGCGCGGACCTTGTCGGCGCCCTGCGCGGAACGCTTGGCCGGCGTCATCACGCCGCTGGGACTGACGAAACGGGCGAGCGGGCGGCCGTCGCGGAAGGAGCGCAACGTGATCTCCTCCATCTCCCACTGCCCTTCCGTGGCGCCCGGACGCATCCGCTGGGCGGAAGCCTCCCAGGTCTTCTCGGCTTTGGCGTCCTCCGAAAAACCGGCGAAGACGCCGCCCGTGACCTGCTGGAAGGAAAGGTCCTTCGGCTGGGCCATGGCGCCTGCGGCCAGGCAAAGGCAGAGGATGGCGGCGCGCATTCGGTTATGACAGCACGCCGGGAACGCTTATCAAGCGATTACGCCTTGGGCGCCCGGGGGAACGGGGCCGAAGCGACGAAGGCCGGCATCTCGGCCGAAGCCAGCATCTCGCCGACGGCCAACGGGAAGCCCGCCAGGAATTCGCCGGCTGGCAGCATCTTGCCTCCGGGTCGCTGCAGGTGCGTGAGCACCAGGACGCCCTGCCCGCAGGCGACGCGGACGCCGGCGCGGTCGGCGGCGAGGATCTGACCGGGAACGCCGGCCGGACCGCCCTCCTCCGCCTGCGCCGCGCCGACCTTGATCGTGACGGCACGGTGATCGAAGGTCGAACCCGGCCAGCCTTCGAGCGCGAGCACGCGCTGACGCAGCACCGCAGCCGGCTGACGGAAATCGAGAGGCGCGTCGGCCCGGTTGAGACGACGCGCGTAAGTGACGAGAGCTTCGTCCTGCGGCACGGGGACCGAGGTCCCGGCGAGCACCGCGGGCAACGCGGCGGCCGCGAGTTCGCCGGCGACGACGCCGAGGCGGGCACGCAGAGCGGCGCGGGCCTCGCCCGGCTGAGGACGGATGCTACGCGAAGCGTGCAAAGGACCCGCGTCCAGCTTGAGCACCACCTGCTGGAGCGAGACGCCGGTCTCCGCCAGACCGAGCGCGAGGGCGCCTTCGACCGGGGTCGCGCCGCGCAGGGCGGGCAGCAGCGAACCGTGGAAATTGACGAAGCCAAGACGGGTGGCGGCGAGGAAATCGGACTTCAGCAGCTGACCATAGGCCATGACCACGCCGAGGTCGGCGCCGAGCGCGGCGAGCTGCGCGGCATCCTCCGGGCCCAGTCTCTCAGGCTGACGCAACGGGAGGCCTTCGGCGCGGGCCCAAGTGGCGACGGGATTCGGACGGACCTCCTGGCCGCGCCCGGCGGGGCGGTCCGGCTGCGTGTAGACGGCCACGACCTCGGTGTCGGGCAAGGCGCGGGCTGCGGCGAAAGCCGGGAGCGCGATCTCATCCGAACCGAGCAGGACCAGTCTCCGGGGCATGCGTTACTTGCGGGCCTGGCGCGCGGCGCGACCTTTCAGCGAACGCGGCTTATCCCAGCGGGTGTAGGCTTTCTTGCGGATCGGACCGACCTTGCTGCGCGGATTCTTGGACTTGCCCAGGCGCGGTCCGGACGGACCCACGGCCTTCTTAGGAGCAGCCGAGATGACAGCCTTGCCGGGCACCTTGGCGGTCGGCTTGCGGGCCTCGCCCTCCTCGGCCGGCATGGCGCCTCCGGCGGCGCCGGGACCGCCTGCGCGGCGGCCGGTCTGCTTGGGCTTGCCGACGATATCAAGGAAGAGCGGGACGCCCGAAAGGTCGAAGCTTTCGTGCACGCCCTTCACGAGGAAGCGCTGGTAGGCGTCCTCGAGGCGTTCTTCGGAATTGCAGAAGAGGCGGAAACGGATCGGACGCTTAGAGACCTGCGTCACGTAGTAGCACTTGAAGCGCTTGCCGGAGACCATGCGCGGGGGGCGCTTGATCATCAGGTCCTGGACGACGCGGTTGAGGCGGCCGGTCGAGATCGCCGTGCCGGCGCGCACGAAGACGCCTTCGGCGGCGTCGAGCATGTCCTCGGCGCGGAGGCCGGTCTGGGCGGAGACGAACAGGATCGGCGGTTCGGGCAGGAAGAAAAGCTCGCGGCGGATGGCCGAGCGGAACTTCGCGCGGAATTCCTCCTCATCCTCGAAACCGTCGATGTTCTTCTCGCGGAAGGCCTTCTTCGCGAGATCCCACTTGTTGACCACGATGACGAGTCCGCAGCCGAGGAGCGCGAGTTCGCCCGCGAGCTGCTTGTCGATGCGCGTGACGCCTTGGCCGGCGTCGAGCACCAGGAAGACCACGTCGGTCTCGGCCAGGATCTCGTCGGAACGCACCTGCGAGTAGAAATCAAGGGTGTCGCGCTTGTTGGCGGTGCGACGACCGGCCGTGTCGACGAGCGAGAACTTCGCGCGGGAGCCGTCGGCCTTGGTGCGCGAAAGTCCCGCGCGGACGGGGTCGCGGGTGGTGCCGGCTACCTCGCTGACGATGAGGCGGGAAGCGCCGAGGAGGCGGTTGCCGAGCGAGCTCTTGCCGACGTTAGGACGACCGGCGAGGGCGAGGCGGATCGGACGGGGACCTTCTTCGCGCGGGGTCGTGGGCTCGGGCCCGAGCAGCTTGATGATCAGGGCCTGCAGCTGCGGGATGCCGCGGCCGTGTTCGGCGGAGATGAGGAGAGGCTCGCCGAAACCGAGGGCGAAGAATTCGGACATCAGTCCGTCGCGTTCCTCGGTGTCGGCCTTGTTGGCGACCACCACGACCTTCTTGCCGGCCTGGCGGAGCTTGGCGGCGACCTCCAGGTCGAGGGCGGCGCAGCCTTCGGAGGCGTCGACGACGAGGAGCACGAGCGCCGCGGCGGCCAGGGCGAAGTCGACCTGCTCCTCGACGGCGTCGGCGATGAGCTTGGGCGTGAGCTCGGCGCGATACAGGCCGATGCCGCCGGTATCCATGAGCGTGTAGCGTCCTTCGAAGACGTCGGAAGTGATGAGGTCGCGGGTGACGCCGGGCTGGTCGTGCACGATCGAGATGCGGCGGCCGACCAGACGGTTGAAGAGGCGGCTCTTACCGACGTTGGGACGGCCCACGATGGCTACCGCGCGGGAAATTTCTGTGTTCCGTTCCATGGGAGGACAGTCAGGGCTACCCGCCCGCCTAGCAAGCAAGGATGCTCAGCGACGCGGGAGGGAGTCCAGGAAGCGGGCGATCCGCTCGCCGGCCTCGTGGATCCGCTCGTAGCTGGTCGAGAACGAGGCGCGGCAGAAACCCGCGCCGGCCGCGCCGAAGGCGGTGCCGGGGACCATCGCGACCTTCTGCTGCTCGAGCAGCTTCTGGGCGAAGGTCATGGAGTCCATGCCGGTCGAGGTGATGTCGGGGAAGGCGTAGAAGGCGCCGCGCGGGAGGTGGCACTTGAGGCCGAGCTCGTTGAAGCGGCGGACGATGAAGTCGCGGCGCTCGCGGTACTTGTCGCGCATGTGCAGCATCGAATCACGGCCGTTGCGGAGCGCCTCGACGGCGGCTTCCTGGCTCATGATCGGGGCGCACATGATGCCGTATTGGTGCACCTTGAGCATGCCGTCGATGACCGCGGCGGGACCGCAGGCGTAACCGATGCGGAAACCGGTCATCGCGAAGGCCTTCGAAAAACCATGCAGGAAGACCGTACGCTCGCGCATCCCCGGGAGGGAGGCGATCGAGACGTGGTCGCCTTCGAAGGTGAGTTCGGAGTAGATCTCGTCGGAAGCGACCAGCAGGTCCTTCTCGATGGCGAACTTGGCGATGGCCTCGAGCTTGGCGCGGTCGGCGGTGCCGCCGGTCGGGTTCGTCGGGAAGTTGAGGACGAGGAGCTTGCAACCGGGCTGCCAGGCGGCGCGCAGGGCGGCCGGGTCGAGCGCGAACTGGTCGGCGGAGACGGTGCGGATCGGGATGGCCTCGGCGTGGCAGAGCGTGACGCTCGGAGCGTAGCTCACGTAGCAGGGCTCGTGGTAGAGCACCTTGTCGCCCGGGTTGAGGGTCGCGCGGAGGAGGATGTCGAGGGCCTCGGAGACGCCGATCGTGCCGAGGATCTCGGTGTCGGGATCGTATTCCGGACCGTAGTTACGGGCGACGTAGCGCGAGACCTCCTCGCGGAACTGCTGCGTGCCGCGGTTATCCGTGTAGGAGGTGCGTCCCTTCTCAAGGGACGAGATCGCGGCTTCGCGGATGTGATAAGGCGTGACGAAGTCAGGCTCGCCGATGCCGAGCGAGACCGCGTCCTTCATCTTGGAGACGATGGCGAAGAAGTCGCGGATGCCCGACTTGGGCAAGGTCGCGACATGCCGCGCCACGAAACGTCCGGAGGAATCCATGCTCAGGCGGGGCTCAAGGGCTGACCGAAGGACGGTCGCGGCCGGCGCCGTCGGCGGAGACGACGAAGCCGTCCTTCTTGTAGGCGCGGAGGAAGAAGTGGGTGGAGGTGCCCTGGACGCCGTCGATGCGGGCCAGACGCTCGTGCACGAAGCCGGCGACCTTGTAGAGGTTGTCGGCGGTGACGACGACCAGGAGGTCGTAGCCGCCGGACATCAGGTAGCAGCTCTCGACCTGCTCGAAAGCGGAGATGCGCTCGGCGATGGCGTCGAAGCCGCCGACGCCTTCGGTGCGGACCTTGATCTCGATGACCGCGCGGACGCGGTGTTCGGACTCGAAGCCGGGGTTGAGCACCGGACGCATGCCCAGGAGCACGCCCTGCTGACGCAATGCCGCCAGCTCGCGGTCCACGGCTTCGGCACCGAGGCCGAGGATGCGGCCGATCTGGGCGGTATCGAGGGCTTCCCCGTCGAGGATGAGCTTGAGTACGGAGTTCATGGCGAAATTCAGGAAGCCGGAAGGGCGCGACGGGCGCGGACGGCGGCGGCGAGGCCCTCGAGCACGGGGACGGTCTGTTCGAAGGAGATGCAGGCGTCGGTGATGCTGCAGCCGTAGGCCGAAGCATCCTTGCCCTTCCAATCCTGACGGCCTTCGGCGAGATGGCTTTCGATCATCACGCCGGCGATGACTCGGGAGCCCGCGGCGACCTGCGCGGCGATCTCGGCGGCGACGAGCGGCTGACGGCGATGGTCCTTGGAGCTGTTGCCGTGCGAGCAATCGATGACGAGACGGGTCGCGAGGCCGGCTTTCTGGATGCGGGCCGCGGCGTCGGTCACGAACTCGGCGCCGTAATTCGGGCCGGTACGGGAGCCGCCGCGGAGGATGACATGCGCGTCAGGGTTGCCCGAGGTCTGGAAAATGGCGACGACGCCGTCCTTGGTGACGGACGGGAACCAGTGAGAGGAACGGGCCGAAAGACAGGCGTCGACGGCGACCTGGACCGAACCATCGGTGCCGTTCTTGAAGCCGACGGGCATCGAAAGACCGGAAGCGAGCTCGCGATGGATCTGGCTTTCCGTGGTGCGCGCGCCGATGGCGCCGTAGGCCACGAGGTCGGCCACGTACTGCGGCGTGATCGGATCGAGGAACTCGGTCGCGGCCGGCAGGCCGGCTTCGGCGATCTGCGCAAGCAGGCCGCGCGCGATGCGGAGTCCGTCGTTGATGCGGAAAGAACCGTCGACCTGCGGGTCGTTGATGAGACCCTTCCAGCCGACCGTGGTGCGGGGCTTCTCGAAGTAGACGCGCATCACCACGAGGAGCTCGGAAACATGCTTCTGGGCTTCCTTCTTCAGGAGGGCGGCGTACTCCAGGGCGGCCTTGGTGTCATGGACGGAGCAAGGACCGACGATCACCATCAGGCGGTCGTCCTGGCCGGCGATGACCTTGGCGGCGTCCCGACGGGCGGTGGCGACGACCTCGGCGGCGCGCTCCGAGACCGGGAGTTCGGCGAGCACGAGGGCGGGAGTCAGCAGAGGGTGCTGGCTGCGGATGCGTAGGTCGTCCGTATTCTGGGTCATCGGTAGGCGGGCTTTCCCGAGGGGAAAAGAGGGCAAATGAAGGGCTACGAGGGGCGGGTGTCAATGACGCGTCCCGAGTTGACGCGGGGGGCTTTCAGTATCAAAAGTGTCTCAAATCGGCATGCCCAAGCAACCCAACCCAGAATCCGCGGTGCAATCCGGAGCCTTCAAGGCGTTCATCGCCGAGAAGGGACTGCGGGCGACCCGCCAGCGGATGGCCGTCTTCGAGGCGGCCCGCTCGATCCAAGGCCACTATACCGCCGAAGACCTGCTCAAGAAGGCCCGCTCGCTCGACCGCAGCGTCTCCCGCGCGACCATCTACCGCGCCCTGCCCCTCCTCGTCGGCAGCAACGTCATCCGCGAGATGGACGTCGGCCGCGACCAGAAGTACTACCTCGCCGAAGCCGGCAGCGCGACCTTCCGCGCCCAGCTGATCTGCGAGAACTGCGATTCGATCGTCGAGGTAGACGCTCCGTTCATGGAATGGTACGGCAAGGCCGTCGCCGCCAAGCACGGCATGCGCCCTCTCTCCCAGAAACTCCAGGTCACCGCCTCCTGCCTCAACGAGCGTTGCCCGCGCCGCAAACCCGCCCGCCCATGATCACCTACCCGACCGCCTCCGTCTTCCCTCCCTTGCCCGTCGGCGGGACGCCCCTGTCCGAACTGCAGAAGGAAGTCATCGCCCTGAAGAAGGCCAAGGACGCCCTCATCCTCGCGCACAACTACCAGTGCGAGGACATCCAGAGCGTGGCCGATTACGTGGGTGATTCGCTCGGCCTCGCTTACAAGGCCGCCGAAGCCAAGCAGTCCACCATCGTCTTCTGCGGCGTGCACTTCATGGCCGAGACGGCCAAGATCGTGAACCCGACGCGTCGCGTGCTGCTGCCCGACCTCGCCGCCGGCTGCTCGCTCGCCGACTCCTGTCCGGCGGAGAAGCTCGCCGCCGCCAAGGCCGCCGACCCTTCCCTCTACGTCGTCGCCTACATCAACTGCAGCGCCGCGGTGAAGGCGCTCTGCGACGTCATCGTCACCAGCGGCAACGCCTCGAAGATCGTCAGCCGCGTCCCCGCCGACCGGAAGATCCTCTTCGTCCCCGACCAGAACCTCGGCCGCTGGGTGTCCGGCAAGACCGGACGGGCCATGCAGCTGTGGCCGGGCAACTGCTATGCGCACGTGCAGTTCACGCCGGGCGCGCTGCTCCGCACCAAGGCCGCCCATCCGGGCGCGCCCGTCGTCGCCCACCCCGAATGTACCGAAGCCGTGCGCGACATGGCGGACATGGTCTGCTCCACCGAACTCATGGTCGGCTGGTGCAAGCAGCAGACCGCGGATACCATCATCATTACGACGGAGTCCGGGATGATCCATCGCCTCCGCAAGGAAGTGCCCGGCAAGACGTTCGTCGCCGCGCCCACCGACCGCTGTTCGTGCAACGACTGCAAGTTCATGAAGATGAACACGCTGACGAAGGTGCGCGACTGCCTGCGCGACGGCACTCCCGAGATCGAGCTGCCTGAAAGCACCCGTGCCGCCGCGGAGATTCCGCTCCGCCGGATGCTCGAGTGGAGCAAATAAGAGGGACGAAAGACGCCGGTGGCGGCGCTTATAGGGTGAAAAACTTTTTACCAAAGTTTGACAACTCGGAATATTATAAAACCTTGGGTTGAGTCGGCATTACCTTAGGATTGTATTAGCAATCGTAAGAGATGCCGCCTCCAGACTCCCTCTCATGAAAATCGACCTCGACCCTTCCGCCTTCAGTTCCAAGGACGCCTATGTCCGCGCCGCCCTCTCCAAGGCCCGCGACCTGGCCGTGCAGGCCTGGGAAGACGAGCACAGCGAGCGTCAGTCCCTCATCGAACGCGAGGTCGCCAGCCTCTCGAAGCCCGAGCTCGCCAAGCGCCTGATCAAGCTTCTGTCGCGCCCCAACCGCGCCCGCGCCCAGATTTCCGACAGCATGCGCAACAAGGCCCAGGCGATGCGCCGCAAGGGAGCCCCGGTCCGCGAGATCGCGGCCGAGCTCGGCATCTCGATCCCGTCGGTCTACAACATCACCAAGGACTGAACTTGCCCGCGGGCTCCGTCTCGGCGAAAATCCGCCGATGCAGGAATGGACCCGCGGAGACCCGGCGAAAGGCCCTACGCAGGCGCCTCTGGCCCGCGGAGGAAAGCTGAACGCGGACACCTTGATCGGCGCCTACCGCGCCGGCATCTTTCCTTGGTATTCCGCCGGCGAGCCGGTGAAATGGTGGTGTCCCGATCCGCGCTTCGTGATGCGCCCGTCAGACTTCCGCCTCACCGACAGCCTCCGCAAGACGATGCGCAAGCCGGGCTGGACGGTGACGTTCGACCGTTCTTTCGAGACCGTCATGCGCCGCTGTTCGGAAGTCCCCCGCCCCGGCCAGGACGGCACGTGGATCACCGAGGAGATGATCGCCGCCTACTGCGACCTCCACCGACGCGGCGTGGCCCACAGCGTCGAGGTTTCCTGGCAAGGCGAACTGGTCGGCGGCCTGTATGGCGTCGCGCTGGGCCGGCTCTTCCACGGCGAATCGATGTTCCACCTCAAAGCCGACGCCTCCAAGGTCGGCTTCGCGACGCTCGTCGCCCGCCTCGCCGCCGCCGGCTACGTCCTGATCGACTGCCAGGTGCCGACGGCGCACCTCGCCAGCCTGGGCGCCTTCGCGGTCGACCGGTCGGAGTTCCTCGCCGTCGTGCAACGGTTCCGCGACGAGCCGCCCGAAGGCGACGCGTTCGTCACTGAGGCTTCGGACGCGACTTGAGCAAGGCCCGCGCCTCGCGTTCGTAGACGCGCTCGACGATCACGCAGAGCTGCTGCAGGGAACGGCCGTCGGTGTAGACGGCGATGCCCGCCTGCATGTAGGCCTGCTCGCGCTTCTTCATGAGCTCGCGGATGCGGGCCTCAGGGTCTTCGCCTTTGAGCAACGGACGACGGGAGTTGCCGGCCGTGCGGCGCAGGATGGTGTCCACCGAGGCGAACAAGGTCACCACGATGCCCTTGGAACGGACGAGTTCGCCCATGCCGGGAGGGACGACGAGGCCGCCGCCGCAGGCGATGACGGCGCCGCAGTCGGGCAGCATGGACTCGACGACCTGACGCTCAAGGCCGCGGAAGTGCTCCTCGCCGTGCTGGGCGAAGATGTCGGCGATCGTGGCGCCCGCGAGCTTCTCGACGAGTTCGTCGGTGTCGTAGAAAGGGCGCCGCCAGCGCTTAGCCAGCTGCCGTCCGAGCGCGGACTTCCCCGTGCCCATGAATCCGGCGAGGATCAGGTTCGGCGAGTTGTCCTTGTTGGCCACGGGCGACATGCGACCATAGCAAAGGGCACCCCGCCCCTCGGCAAGCGACAAGCGTCGGGAGGATTACTTGGCGGGCAAAGCCTCCAGCGCGGCCTTGGCCTTCGGCGCGAGGCGCTCGGAGAGGCCCTGCGAAGCCTCCGTCAGGGCGGCGCGGTCGGCCTCCGAGTAAAACCGGGGCACGGCGGCCCAGGCGGCTTCGGTCAGTTCGTTGGCCGGACCTTTGAGCAGCGGGAGCAGCGCGGCCTTGAGGGCGGTGCGCACTTTCGAGCTCTTGGAAGCGCGGACGGCTGCGATGCGGACCCAGGCGGCCTTCGAAGCGAGCGAGGTGCCCGCGAACTCGACCGGGGTATGCTTGATGGCCTGCGACAAGGGCAGACGGAGGATCTCATCCTCCACTTCCTGCACCTGCGAGCGCTGCGAGAGCTTGGCGAGACGCTCCCAGAGGATCGGAGCAGCGGCGGAGGAACTGACGCGGCGGAGCAGCCGGTTCGCGCGCTGGGCGGTGGCGAAATCCTCGTGCTTCGTGAGCGCGACAAGCTCCTCGACGGTCAGGGGATACTCCTTGGCGGAGCGGCGCTGATCGAGCACGCGCTCGAGTTGGGCTAGCTTGGTCTCCGGAGTGGTGCCTTCCGGATCCTCGTAGGTGTTCGGCTGCTTGGGATTGAGCGGAAGCCGCGGCTTGTTGTTCGGATCGAACAGCAGGACCTGCTGCAGCGCGGCCTGGGTCTCAGGATTTTCCACGGTCTTGGCCGCCGTGCGCACGCGCTCGAACCATGCCTTGGCTTCGGGCGAGGCGTTGGTGAAGCCGCGTGAGTAATCGAGGATCAGCTGCTGGGCGACGAGACGCTTCTCCGGGACAGCGAGGTCCGCGAAGGTGGCGTCGGCGGGGGCTTCGGCGGCGTGACCGACAAGGCCGGCGACGCAGGCGAGGAGGAGGACGAAAGGCTTCATGATCGTGACGGGCGGGAGTAGGCTCAGATGGACCAGTTTCCGCGGAGCGCGGGAGAATGAAGCTGATCGGCCTGAGCGTCGCCGACGAAGCCGGAACCATCGGCCTTGAAGGTCAGCTTGCGGCCGAGACGGACGCTCAGGGCGGCGAGGTTCACGAGCGTCGAACTGCGGAAGGCCTCGCTGACGCCGTAGCCGAACGGCCGCTTCTCGCGGGCGCAGAGGTCGAAGTCGTCTTCCTGATATTCAGGCAGCGGGAATTCGGCGGCCTTGGCCAGCAGTTCCGGACGGCTGCAACGCATGCCGGCGAAGAGCTTGCCGTTCGGTCCTTCGAGGAAGGGGTTCTCCGGATTACGCTCGGCGAGTTCGGACTCCAGGATGATGCGCGTGCCGTCCTTGTAAGTCAGCGTGACGGTCTTCCAGACGCCGCAGGCCATGGCGTCCTGGGCCGGGGCGTCGCACTCGACGCTGACCGGGAATTCCCCGTCCTTGCCGAGGAAATACTGCACGGGATCCAGGAAGTGCTGGCCCATGTCGCCCAGTCCACCTTGGTCGAAGTTCCAGTAACCGCGGAAGGAACCATGGCAGCGATGCGGGTGATAAGGAATCAGCTGCGAGGGACCGCAATAGAGGTCCCAGTTCAGATGGGAGGGCACCGGCTCGGGCTTGAGGTCCGGCTTGCCGGTCCAGAGGTTGACCTTCCACTGGATGCCGCCGACCGGCGCGAGACGCACCGTCAGCGGACCGCCGAGGACGCCGCTCGCGACGACGCGACGGATCTCGCGGGCCGGACCGACGCCGTAGTAGTTGGTGCGGTTGAGGCGGAACCAGGTGTTCACGCGGAAAGGCACGCCGGTCTGCTGCACGACGCGGTTGAGGGCGATGCCCTCCCCGATCGTTCGCGTCAGCGGCTTCTCGCACCAGACGGCCTTGCCGCGGCGGGCGGCCATGGCGGCGATGACGCCATGCCAATGAGGCGGCGTGCAGACGTGGACGACGTCGGCGTCGGGCAGCGCGATCACCTCGCGGAAATCTTCGGCCGTCAGAGGCGTGCCGCCGCCGGCCTGCTTGATGCGCTCGAGCTTCTTCTGCATGCGCTGGGCGTCGACGTCGCAGATGCCGACGATACGGTTCTTGCCCGTCATGCGGGGTTCGGAGTGCATCGAGGAGATGCCGCCGCAGCCGACGATCACATGGTTCAAGGTCTCGCTCGGCGGGACGAAGCCGCGGCCGAGGACGTGACGCGGGATGATCGTGAAGCCAAGCGCGGCCACGGCGGCCTTACGCAGAAATGAACGACGGGGTAATCGCATACGGGGTGATATGAACACGAAAGACCGCGTTCAATCCTGATAGTTCCAGACGCCAGGCCCGAAACCCGCTATATGCAAAGTTTCCTCCGTTAAAAGACGTCGGCGTTTTGCTTTCGCATCGCTTGCTTGCTCCTTGGACTCATGCCGACCACGACCGCTCCCAGCGCCCGCGCCAGCGACGATGTCTCAAGCCTGCGCAGCGCGATCGCCCAGACCGCCGGAGTCCCCTTCTACGATGCATCCGTCTGGCAATCGGCCTTCGCCGACCCTGCCGCTCGCTTGTCGGACCTGCCGCGCATCACGAAGAGCCAGCTCCGGGAGCACTCACCCGAGGGGTTTCTTGCTTCCGGACAGTCGGTGGAATCCTTGCTTTCGCGAGGACTCATCGAGGAGGAAAGCACTTCCGGCACTTCCGGCGCCAGCGTGCGCGTGGTCTTCGGAAAGACCTGGTGGGCCGAGCAGGAACGTCGCGCCCTGATCAGGAATCCTTTCATCGCCGAGCTCCTGGGAGACAGACCCAGCCTGCGTCGCGCCGTCCTCACCACCCCGGGCTGCAGCGGCGTCAGCTGCTACAATCGCTGGCTCAACCTCGAACAACGCACGCTCGGCGACAGCCGTTACGTGAACCAGACGCGGATCCCTTTCAGCCTCGGCGACGACAAGCTGGCCGTGATGGCCGACGAAGTCGAAGGCTGGGCGCCTGCCTTCCTCGACGTGGACCCCGTCCACGGGGCCTGGTTCGCCCTGCACTGCGAAAGGCACGGCCGCCGCTTCCCTTCCCTGCGGTTCATCCTGACGAGCTACGAATTCACCAGCGTCGCGCATCGCGCCATCATGGAGCGCGTCTTCGGCGTGCCGGTCATCGACCTTTATGGCTCGAGCGAGACCGGGCACCTGCTGGTCGACGTCGACGGCGTCATGCGCCCGAGCCCCGAGACCGCGCTCCTGGAAACGACGGCGTCCGCCGGCGTCGGTGAGCTGTTGGTCACGACGCTCACGAACCCTTACCTGCCCTTGCTTCGTTATGAGATCGGCGACTTCGTCGAACGCGTCACCGACGGCTACCTCGTGCACGGACGTAAGCGAGACGCCCTGCGCGGCGCCGACGGACGGATCGTGACCACCCGACAGGTTGACGCGGCCTTCTACGGACTCCGCGGCATCGCCCACTACCAGCTTCGCCAGAAAGCGGACGGCTCAGCGCACCTCAGCCTCATGCCCGAAATGACCGACGATGCCCTGGCTTCCGCTCAGGACACGCTCAAGGAACGACTGACGACCCTGCTGGGCGCCCCGGTCACCTCCTGCACGGTCGGCCTGCTCACCCCGGAAGACTCGGGCAAATTCCGCCTGACCGTCCGCGAGTCGGCCTGACTCAGCCAGATTACCGCCGGAAAAGGGGCTTTCGGGCTGGAAAAAGGCCAGCCTACCCGCCAAGGTGGGCTTTTCACCACCATGGAAGTCTACATCGACGGCAAGTTCTACCCCAAGGCCGAGGCCAAGATCTCCGTCTTCGACCACGGCTTCCTCTATGGTGACGGCATCTTCGAAGGCATCCGTCTCTATCAAGGCTGCGTCTTCCGCCTGGACGAGCACCTCGAGCGCCTCGAGATGTCCGCCAAGGCCCTCTGCCTCGACATGCCCTGGTCTCGCAAGGAGATCGCCGAAATCGTCTGCGAATCCTGCCGCCGCAACAACCTGACCGACGGCTACATCCGCCTCGTCGTCTCCCGCGGCTTCGGCGACCTCGGCCTCTCGCCCAAGAACTGCCCGAAGCCTTCGATCGTCTGCATCGCCGACACCATCAAGCTCTACCCGGAGGAACTCTACGCCACGGGCATGCGCATCATCACCGCGCCGACGCGTCGAGTCAGCCCGGCCGCCCTGCCGCCGATGATCAAGTCCCTCAACTACCTGAACAACATCATGGCGAAGATGGAAGCCCAGCAGCACGGCTTCCACGAATGCCTGATGCTCAACGAGCAGGGTTACGTCTCCGAGTGCAGCGGCGACAACGTCTTCCTGATCCACAAGGGTCGCCTGATCACCCCGGCCTCCCATGCCGGCGCCCTCGTCGGCATCACCCGCCAGGTCGCCCTCGAAGTCGCCGCCGCCCTCGGCATCCCGACCGTCGAGACCAACATCACCCGCTACGACGTCTGGAACGCCGACGAGTGCTTCCTGACGGGCACCGCCGCGGAAGTCATCCCGGTCATCGAAGTCGACGCACGCAAGATCGGCACCGGCAAGCCCGGGCCCCTCACCGCCCGCATCCTCGCCGAGTTCCGCAAGAAGGCTTCGCGCGAAGGCCAGATGATCCGCTGAGAACGCCTGCGCCCTGACGCGCATGCCCGCCGACCCCGTCCCTCCGACCGCCGCCGAACGTGACGCCACGCTGCGTCGGCTGCTGCGGATAGCATGGTCGTATCGCGCGGACTGCCTCCAGCTCCTCGTCCTCCAGCTCGCCGTCGTCTTCCTGACCGTCGCGGTCATCGCGCTCGCCGGCGTGGGCATCGACTTCGTCCGCCACTGCGCCGACCGGACCGTCCCCGCCCCCGCCCTGCCGTTCTTCGTGCCGACCGACGCGACGGACAAGGCCGTCTTCGTCTGGCTCGGAGCGGGCATCCTCCTCGCCGCCGTCCTCCGGGCGACCCTCGCGTTCGTCTTCGGACTCGTCTCCGTGCGCTTCCTGCACGGCCGCATCGTCGTCAACCTCCGCTCACAGGTCTTCGCCAAGCTGCAGCAGCTGAGCTTCCGTTTCTTCGACTCCAACGCCAGCGGCTCGATCATCAACCGCGTCACCTCGGACGCGCATGCCATCCGCCTCTTCATCGAAGGCGTGGTGCTGCAGCTCGCGATCATCGCCCTGACCTTGGCCGCCTGCGCCGCCTACATGTTCCGCACCGACTGGCGGCTCACGCTGGCCTGCCTCTCGGTCCTGCCTTTCCAGATCTGGTTCGCGATCCGCTTCTCGCGCAAGGTGCGCCCGGCCTACGAGGAGAACCGCGAGCTCATGGACCGCCTGGTGCTCGGCTTCTCCGAGAACGTGCAGGGCATCCAGGTCGTCAAAGGCTTCGCGCTGGAGCCGCGCGTGCAGGGCCTGTTCTCCGGCTGGAGCGAGGCGATCCGCGTGCAGAAACGCAAGGTCTTCGGCGAGGTCGCCCTCTTCTGGCCGGTCATCGACGCGCTCAACCGTCTTTCGATGGCCGTGCTCATCGGCTACGGCGGCTGGATGGTCGCCCGCGGCGAGCTCGCGCTCGGCACGGGCCTCGTCGCCTTCGCCGGCCTCCTCCAGCAGTTCTCGACGCAGGTGACGACGCTGGCCGCCGTCGTCGACAACGCGCAGGTCTCGCTCGCCGGCGCGAAACGCATCTTCGAGATCCTCGACACCGATCCGGGCGTCGAGACCGAGGCCGGAGCGAGCTCGCCCGGCCGCTTCGTGGGACGCGTGGCCTTCGAGAACGTCAGCTTCGAGTTCCAGGACAACGCCACGGTGCTGCGGGACCTCTCGTTCGTCGCCGAGCCGGGCCGGCGCATCGCCATCGCCGGCGCGACCGGCGCGGGCAAGTCCGCCCTGCTCTCGCTGATCCCGCGCTTCTACGACCCGCGGTCCGGCCGCGTCACGCTGGACGGGCACGACATCCGCCGCCTTCCGCTCCCTGAGCTGCGCCGGCAGGTGGGCATGGTCTTCCAGGAGAACTTCCTGTTCTCCAACACCATCGCGGCGAACATCGCCTTCGGACACCCCGAAGCCACGCAGGAGCGCATCGAACGAGCCGCGCGCATCGCCGGCGCCCACGACTTCATCATGGCGCTGCCCGAGGGCTATGAGACCTTCCTCGGCGAAGGCGGCGTGAACCTCTCCGGCGGCCAGCGCCAGCGCATCGCCATCGCCCGCGCCCTGCTCCTCGAGCCCACGGTGCTGCTGCTCGACGACCCGACCTCGGCCATCGACCCCGAGACCGAGAAGGAGATCATGGAAGCGATGGAAGCGGCCATGGCCGGCCGGACGACCTTCATCGTGGCGCACCGCCTGAGCACCTTGCGCCGGGCCGACCTCATCCTCGTCCTCGACCGCGGTCGCCTCGCGCAGGTCGGCACGCACGACCAGCTCATGGCGGAGGACGGCCACTACCGGCGCGCCATCCTCGTCCAATCGGAAGGAGCCCCCGCATGAGCAAGCCTCCCCTCGAGATCGCCGTCCGCCGCCTGCGGCCCGACGAAGAAGAACCGGACCGGCTTCCGTTGCGCTGGTCGACCATCACGCGGCTGCTGGCCTTCACCGGTCCGCATCGCGGGATGCGGAACACCTTGCTCGTGCTGTGCGTCTTCCGCGCGCTCGCCCTCCCCGGCCTCGCCTGGTTCGTCGGGGCCATCATCCGCGGACCGGTCCAGGCCGGCGACGGACCCGCGACCTTCCGCGCGCTCGCCCTCTTCACGGTGTTCTTCGTCGTGGCCGACGTCGCCCTCTACTGGCGCATCCGGCTGGCGCACCAGATCGGCGAGAACGTGCTGCGCGACCTGCGTGACAAGCTGATGGCTCACCTCCTGACGCAGCCGCTGTCGTTCTTCCACGCCCGCCGCCACGGCAGCCTGATCAGCCGCATGATCTCGGACATCGAGGCCATGCGCAACGGGGTGCAGAACAACTTCTTCATCTCGTTCGTCTCGTTCGGACAGATGATGGCGGCCGCGGCGCTGATGCTGCTGGCGAATCCCCGCCTCTTCCTCGTCCTGCTGGCCATCGTGCCCTGCCTGCTGCTCGTCCACGCGTTCTTCCGCGGACGCATCCTGCACGCCTCCCGCGTCCAGCAGGAGACGTTCTCACGCGTCACCTCCGCCCTCGCCGAGACGGTCCAAGGCATCCGTGTGACGCAGGGCTTCGCCCGCGAGGACACGAACGCCGGGATCTTCACGCGGCTGGTGCGCAGCCTGGCCGGCAACGTCGTGAAGACCGCCAGCCTGACCTCGCTCTACCTGCCGCTCCTCGAACTCAACGCCCACGGATTCATGGCCGCGCTCATCGGCGTCGGCGGCTGGGCCGCGCTCTCCGGCACGGGCACGGGCCTGGGCGATCTCGTCACGTTCTTCTTCCTCGCCGACCTGTTCTTCTCCCCGATCACGATCATCGGAACGCAGCTGTCCGAAGCGACCCTCGCGATGGCGGGAGCCGAACGCTATTTCCGGGTGCTCGACACCCCGCCCGCCTGGACGGACAAGCCCGGCGCCGGCGAGTGCCCGCGCCTGCAGGGCCGGGTGGAATTCCGCGACGTCGGCTTCGCCTACATCCCCGACCGACCGGTGCTCCATGGCGTCAGCTTCACGGCCCAGCCCGGCCAGGTCATCGCATTGGTCGGCCACACGGGCTCAGGCAAATCGACGATCATCGGACTGCTCGCGAAGTTCCAGCTGCCGCTGTCAGGTCAGGTGCTCGTCGACGGACATGACCTCGCCGACCTTAGGCAGGAGACGCTCCGCCGCCAGATGGGCTTCGTCTTCCAGCAGAACTTCCTGTTCGCCGGCACGATCGCCGAGAACGTCAAAGCCGCCCGCCCGGACGCCTCCGACGAGGAGATCCGCCAGGCTTTCCGCGACCTCGACTGCCTCGACCTCATCGAAGCCCTGCCGGAAGGCATCCATACGCCCTGCTCCGAGAAAGGACGCGGCCTCTCGATGGGCCAGCAGCAGCTGGTCGCCTTCGCCCGCGCCCTGCTGGCCGACCCGCGGATCCTCGTCCTCGACGAGGCCACCAGCGCCGTCGACACGCTGACCGAAGCCCGCCTGCAGATCGCGCTCACGCGCCTGATGAAGGGCCGGACCAGCTTCGTGGTCGCGCATCGCCTGAGCACCATCCGACGCGCGGACTGCGTGCTGGTGCTCGACGCCGGCCGCATCGTCGAACGCGGCACGCATGACGAACTTCTGGCCCAGCAAGGAGCCTACGCCACGCTGCACCGGGATTTCCTCAGCTCGACGACCTGACGGACGTCAGCGCGGCTCGCCGGGGACAGTACCGAACTTCGGGCGGACGGGACGGCCTTTGCCGGTCTCGGCCGGCTTGGAAGGCTCATCGACGGCCGTCGTCGGGAACGCCGGGGCCAGCCCCTTGGTCAGCACCGGGGCATAAAGATCCCCGACGGGCGAACGACGGAACACCTCGGCCTGCAGATATTGGTAAGCCGGCACGCCCTCGCGCGACTTCACGGCAAGGGAGAGTTCGACGCGGACGGCCTGGCTCGCGGGACCGCCGCTGAAGCGGATGGATTTGGCCGAACCCAAGACGGCGAGCGCGAGGCCGGTCGGCTCCTGATGGACGGGCAGTTCCCAGGTCTCAGCCGAAAGATCAGGAGGCAGGAGGACCACCAAGGTGCGGACCGGGCCGCCGGGATTACCGGGATAGACGAGCCGGCGACGCCATAGCGGCCAATAGCGGCGTCCGGCTTCATCGAGGATCTCCGTGCCGCCGGGTCCGTCCACCACCAGCATCCGCTCCTTGAGGAAAGCGACTTCCGTCGGCGTGAGGTCCGCGCGCACGGCACCGGCGCGGCGGACCGGACCTTCGTCGGGACGGACGTCCGCGTTGACCAGCAGCACGAGCTCCAAAGGACCGGCCACACGATGGTCGATCCACGCGATCACACCATAAGGCACCGCCGTCATGGCCGAAGCCAGGAGCAGGCCGCCGCCCAAGGCGCGGCCGAAGTCAAAGCGTTCGCGCAGGGCCACGAGCAAGGCCGCGCCGGCGAAACCCGCGGCGTGGACCGAGATGTCGATGCCCAAGGCCCACTGGGCGGAAAGGAAATCCTCGGGCTGGCCGAACCAGCGGAGACGGAAGAACATCGCGACCACCCAAAGCGTGCCTGCGGTCGCGCCGAGGAGAGGCGCATAGCGGGCGCCGGCGCGGACATAGGTGCGGGTGAGCAGGGCCGAGAGACAGGAGGCGAACAACCCGCCGAAGAAGGCGTCCTTGAGCGACGCCACGCCCGTCAGGGCGGCGGCGATCACCAGGAACGCCCAGGTGAACCAATACGTCAGCGCGTAGGTCTTCATTCCCCGACCACCGTGCCCGGAGGCACGATCGCGCCCTTCTTGACGACGATGACGCCGTCACGGACGAACAAGGCCTCGGTCTCCCACTTTTCCGGCAGGCCCGTGGGGGCCAGACGGCAGCCTTCGCCGATGCGTGCGTTCTTGTCGATGATCGCGTTGCGGATGAGGCAGTTGGCTCCGACGCCGATGTCGGGCCGGCCGAGGGAGTTGTTGCGGGCGAGGTCGTGCGGACGCTCGAAGGCGTCGGCGCCCATCATCACGACGTTCTCGAGGCGGGAGCCGCCGCGGATGACGGAGCGGACGCCGATCACGCAGCGGTTGAGCTCGGAATCGTCGACGATCGCGCCGTCGGCCATGAGCACGCGCGAGGAGCGGGCGCCGTTGAGCTTGGCGGGCGGGAGGTAACGGGCGTGGGTGTAGACCGGGTTCTGGCCGTCGAAGAAATCGAACGGAGGAACGGGATCCGTGAGGGTGAGGTTGCACTCCCAGAAGGAGCCGACCGTGCCGATGTCTTCCCAGTAGCCGTCGAAGACGTAGGCCATCATGCGCTTGGAAGCGAGCAGGCCGGGGATGACTTCCTTGCCGAAGTCGGTCTGGGTGTGGTCGGCGAGGGCTTCGCGCATCACCTTGCCGGAGAACATGTAGATGCCCATCGAAGCCAGGCAGTAGGGCTTGTCCGACTTGTCTGAGAGGCGGGCGCGGGCGTTGCCGCCGAGCACCAGGGAGGAGATCACCGCCGGATCCTTCGGCTTCTCGACGAACTCGACGATGCGCAGGTCGGCGTTGACGCGCATGACGCCGAGGGCGGAGACCTGGTCGGAAGGCATCGCCTTGGCGGCGATGGTGACGTCGGCGGCGTTCTCCATGTGCTGGCGGGCGAGCTCGTCGAAATCGAGGCGGTAGAGCTGGTCACCCGAGAGGATGAGGACGAGATCCTCGTCCTTGAGGTTATAGTGGTGCAGGTTCTGACGGACCGCGTCGGCCGTACCCTGATACCAGCTCTCCTTGTCGCCGGTCTGCTCGGCTGCGAGGATGTCGACGAAGCCGCGGCCGAAACCGTCGAACTTATAGGTCTGCTGGATGTGCTTGTGCAGCGAGGCCGTGTTGAACTGCGTCAGCACGAAGATCTGGTTGAAGCCCGAGTTGAGGCAGTTGCTGATCGGGATGTCGACGAGACGGTAGTTGCTCGCGAGGGGCACCGCCGGCTTGCACCGATCCTTGGTCAGGGGGTAGAGGCGGGAGCCGCGGCCGCCCCCCATGATGATGCTGATGACGCGAGGAAGGGAGGGCATGGCGGGATGGCCTACCTTCCCTCCGGTCGCGGTCGTCCTCAAGCGGAAAAGGTCGAATGGCGGCTTGAAGGCGGCGGCGTCACGGGGTTGCATCGGCTTCCGCATGGCTTTCGCCTTCCACATCCTCGGCACCAGCAGTTCCGGCAACTGCTCCCTGCTCGAGGTCGGCGGCGCGCGGGTGATGCTCGACGCGGGCTTCCAAGGTCCGCGGCTCGAGGCTTCCCTGCAGAAGCTCGGCATCGAAGCCCGCGCGCTGGACGCCGTCTTCATCACGCACGAGCACTCCGACCATTGCGTCGGCCTCCCCGCCCTTCTCCGCCAGAACCCGCGCCTCAAGGTCTTCGCCAACCGTGAGACCGCCCGCCGCATCAAGGATTCGTTCAAGTCGCAGCCCGACTGGCAGCTCTTCGAGACCGGCACCACCTTCGAGTTCAAGGGCATGCAGGTCACCTCGATCCCGATCCCGCACGACGCCGCCGACCCGGTGGGCTTCGCGTTCGACCTGCCCGCCGAGGACGCGCGTCCGGCGAAACGCCTGACCTGGCTGACCGACCTCGGCCACGCGACCCCCGTCGTCCGCCATCACGTGGCCCTGGCTGACATCCTCGTGCTCGAGTCGAACTACGACGACGAGATGCTCGACCTTTCGAAGCGCCCGATCTCCCTGAAGCAGCGCATCCGCGGCAACTTCGGCCACCTCTCCAACACCCAGACCAAGGACCTGCTCCTCGGCCTGCGCGAGTGGCAGGCGACCGAGCTCTACCTCGGACACCTGAGCAAGGAATGCAACCGCACCGTCATCGTCGACGCCCTGATGAACGAAGTGCGCGACCGGAAGACCGACCTCCGCATCACGGTGGTCGATCCTCTCGAGGACAATCCGGTCAGCCTCTGGTGAGGCTTACTTCGTCGGCGGGGCCGGGATGTCGTCGGCGGCCGGAGGCGTCGGGACGGTACCCTCGGAGCGGATCACGGCGCTTTCGGCGACCGAGCGGGCGAGACGCTTGACGGCGGCGCCGCAGGCGGGCGAAGCCGGATTGAGGTCCTGCGCGGAAAGCCAGGCGGCGAGGGCCGCGGCTTCGGCGCCTTCCTTCTCGAGCTTCTCGGCGCGGCCGATGAGCTGGGCGTAACCCGCGACGAGCGGAGCGATGTCGGAACGGGTCTTGGCCAGCACGAGATCGTCGGACTCCGTCTTATAGGCCTCCACGATGACGTCCCAGGCGAGGTAAGGGTTGTTCTGGGCCGCGAGCATCGAGGCCTTCTGGATGTTGGCGTCGAGCTCACCCACGCGCTGCACGACCTTGCGCAGCTTGTCGGAACGCTCCTTGTCCTGGGCGAGGGCCAGGGCGTATTCGAGCTTCTTGTTGAAGATCTCGCGCCACTTGGACTCGGACATCAGGCGGTCGAACTCAGGGACCTTCTGGGCGAGGGTGTCCTGTCGGCTCACCACCTGGTTGGCGAATTCCTTCACGCCGGGATTCTGGGGCCAGATCTTGGTGGCTCGCTCGAGTGCGGCCTCGGCCTTGGCGTTGTCGCCCGCGAGGGCGGCGGCCTTGGCGGCGAGGAGCGACATGTTGGAGGCGTTCATCGCGTTGTTGACCTTCGAGAGCACGGGGGCGCCGGGGAAGTCGCGGGCCTGGCCGCGGACCTTGTTCACATAGGCTTCGACGCTCGCGAGGTCGCGCTCGTCGCCGAGACGCTGAAGCTCGCGCAGGTCCTTCCAGAGGGTGAGCATCTGGCGCTTCTTCTCCTGCGGATAAAGCATCACCGGAGGCTCGAACTCGCCGAGGAAGAAAGTCTCCTGCAGGCGCTCGAAGGCGCCGTAGAGCTCTTCCTGCTTCACCAGGTCATCGACGGTCTGCATGCCCTTGCTCACGTCCTTGATGGCCTCGCGGGAAAGCAGGTCGATGGATTCGAGGGTCGGGACGAAATCCGAGACCGGGAAGAATTCCTTCACCTCCTTGGCGCCGACGACGACCTCCTGGTTGCTCGCGTTGAAAACGACGCGGTAGAAGGCGCTGGTGACGAGCGCGTGGCGGTAGCGGCGCGCCATCAGGAAGGCGACCATCTGGGACTGGAACTCGATCTTGGCCTTGAGTCCGATGGCCGAGAGCTTGGTGCCCTGCGCGAGCATCTGGGCCTGCGTACGGGCCTCGTCCTTGACCTTGAAGCCCAGCTCGGTCGTGCCGGTGGACCCCTTCGAGACCATCTTGCCCTTGCTCTCGGCACGTTCGGCGTTGGCCTCTTCGATGCGGTCCGCGCGGTTGATGATGACGGATTCCTGGGTCTTGCGCAGGATTTCCAGCTGGTTGAGGTTAACTTCGATGTTCTTGTACTCGCTGTTCATCCGCCAGGCCTTCTGGACCTGGGAGGCGATGGTCAGGCAGGACTGGCCGTCGCATTCGAACTCGGCGGCCTTGAAGAGCAGGTTGAAGGCCTCCTGCTGGTTGCGGAAGTAATTCTCCTTGGTCAGGCTCTGCGGCGAGAGCAGGAGCTGGATCTGGTCAAGCAGCGCGACGTAGCGCTTCATGTCGCCGTTGTCGGTCGGCGCCGCGAGGTAACGCTCGAAACGGGCCCGCACGGTGCGGGTGTTGCCGAGGTTCATCGTGGTGCCCTTCCACTGCATGGTCCCGTTCTCGAGGTCGACGGAGTCGCTGTTGACGTTGAAGAGACGGTCGGCGCCGCCCTCGGCGGTCGAGCTCTTGTAGTCGCCGGCCGTGCCGCCCTGCGGCGCCGGGAGCTGCCCCTGGGCGAAGCCGAGCACGGTCAGGGCGCACCAGCCGAAGCAAGAAAGGATGAGGTGACGCATGGCGGAAAGGTTCAGAAACGTTCGAGGGCTTCGACGACCAGGAGGTCGCGGGTGACGCGCAGCTTGCACTTGAAGCGCTGTCCGACCTCGAAGGAGTCGGTGGAGCCGGCGGGGATGAAGACCGGGATGCGGCCGACGGGATCCTTGCCGATCGGCTTCACGGCGAGCACGCGGCCGCGGCCTTCGACGAAGGCGAGCTGCTGTTCGACCTGGCACTCGAGGCGGTAGCTGTTGCCCTGGAGCGTGGCCCAGTCGCGACGATAGGTCTCGACGGAGAAAGGCGTGAGGTCGGCGAAGCGGCCGCCGCCGCCCATGCGGGGGACGACGATCGCGACCAGGATCACGATGACCACGACCGGGATGCCGAGGGCGAAGAAGAGGGGGTTGATCTTGGACATGCGGGAGATGGGGGGCGCAGGCTACCCTGCCCCTCCAGCCTAGCCCGCTTTGGGATTTGTTCCAGCGATTTCCCCGCCTGAGGTGAATCCGACGGCCGGCCGGCTCAGCTCCAACGCTTCTGCTGGCAGCCGAAGACGACCAGGCAGATGCCGAACAGCCCCTGGATCAGGAGCACGGCCAGGCCTTCGGGCGTGCTGGCCACGTAGGCGCTCTGGTTGGGCATGCTCGCGGTATAAGCATCATACAACGGGAGCCCGAGCATGGATTTCATGTAGCCGGACCAGCCCCAGTAGGCGTTGATGAACGGGCGGCAGAGCCAGGTCAGGGCGGGCGGAAGGGCCAGGACGACGCCGGAGAGCGGCAGCTGGAAGCCGACCAGATAGATCGACAGGAGGGACGACTTCTCCGGCGAGGTCAGCATGGCCGAGAAACCCAGGCAGACGACCGACATCGAGACGCAGCTGCCGGCCAGGATCGCCATCTGCTCGACCCAAGGACCGGGGAAATTGCAGATAAGCTTCACGAAGAAACACATCCACGCGCCCTGGGCGATGGCGATGAGCGAGACGAACGTGATCTTCGAGAACGCGTAGGCCCAGGGGCGGAGCCCCGTCATGCGCTCCTTCTCGTAGAGCACGCGCTCGGCGGAGATCTCGCGGCCGCCGTTGTTGGCGCCCATGAGCGTGAGCAGGATGACCTGGAACATCACCAGGCCGGCGGCGAGGCCGGCCAGCTGGGCGTTGGCCATCTGCACGCCCAAGGCCTGCTTCACCTCTTCCATCGAAGCGGTGTTGCGGTCCATGGGGATCTTGAGGACGTCCCACGCCCCTTCGAGGTTGAAGATGATCACCAGCAGCGGGAAGCCGAAGGTGATGGCGAGCGTGAGGCCCAGGTAACCGGTGTCCCGGAAGAAAAGCTTGAGGCGACGCGAGAGCAGCGTCGTGAACTGCGAGACGCCGCCGGGGACGACGGGCTCGGGCAGCGGCTCGACCTCGGCGGGAGCGCCGACCTTGGCCACGGCGTGGGCATAAGATTCCGGATGCTCGGCCTGATGGATCGCCCAGCGGTCGCGCCACGTCGCGAGATCCGAAGCGTTCAGCACCTCGTACAGACGAAGGCCGTCGGGGATGCCGAAATAGGCGAGCAGTTCGTCGGGCGACCCTTGGAAGACGACGTCGCCTTGGTAGACCACCGTGACCCAGTCGAACTGGTAGAGCTTGCCGAGGTTATGGATGATGCAGACGAAGCTCTTGTGATGCTCTTCGGCGAGGTTGCGCAGCAAGGCCAGGATCTGGTCTTCCGACTGCGGATCGAGGCCGGAGGTCACTTCGTCGCAGACCATGCAGGCCGGATCGAGGGTGAGCTCCAGGCCGAGGGAAAGACGACGGAGCTGGCCGCCGGAAAGGGCCGACACGCGCTTGTCGCGGTGCGGCGACATGCCGGTCACGCCGAGGACGGCCTCGAGGCGACGGGAGCGCTCGGCGGCGTCGGGCACCGCGAGTTCCAAGGCATACTCCAAGGATTCCGCCACCGTGAGCTGGGCCTGGGCGGCGGTGAACTGAGGGGCGAAACCGACCTTGCCGATCAGGTCTTCGGTGCAGGTGATGCGCTGGCCGGCGAGGCTCGCCTCACCGGTCGAAGGCAGGATGCCCAGGATGGCCTTCATCAGGGTGGTCTTACCGCAGCCGGAAGGACCGATGACGGCGTTGAGGCCGCGAGGAAGGAAGCGGGCGTTGGCGCCGTCGAGGATGACAGGACCATCGGCGCCCGCCCGTACGGTGAGGTTCTCGCAGCTCAGCATTGGTTGCAGTCTTGCCTACCCCCTCCGCAGCGTAAAGAATTATCCCCATGAGACCCCTCGCCCTCGCCATCCTCTCCGTCCTGGCCCTCGTCCCGCAGGCAGAAGCCCTGACGATGACCAAGAAGGCCATCCGCAACCAAGGCATCTTCGGCATCAAGATCGCCCGGACCGACATGGCCTTCTACGGACGAGCCGACGCCATCCTCTCGATCTCCTTCCAGGAATACACCACCGGCTCATTCATCGTCGCCGAGGTGGTGATCGACATGAAGGACTCCAATCAGCAGCTCCGCCTTTACTCGGCCCGCCCGCCCGGCACCGAAGACGTCGCCAACCGCGTCAACCGGGCCAGCGAGGCGAACTCCCAGAACCGCGGCCTCGACCCGGCCCAGGCCTCCCGCCTGCCGATCCCCGGCCAGCTCGCGGCGGTCGAATCGAAGGTGAACAACATGATCTCCGGCACCACCGGGGACATCGTCGTTAAGACCTACCCGACCACCACCCACGCCAAGACCGTCGAAATGATCGTCTCATCCAAGGCGGAACTTCTGTTGCTTTATTCCAAGCTGACCTGCCTTTACACGGGCATCGAGATCGAAGCCGTGGACGGCGCGTCGGTGGAAGGCTCCAACGCGGCCAAGGCCAGCGCGGCGAACAGCACGACGGGCACCACCGCCCCCACCATCAAGATCAACCAGATCGGCGGGGTGCTCTTCACCGTCGAATAGTCCGCCACCCCGGCGGAGACCCGTCTTTATGGGGGCGCAGGCACCCTCCCCTCCCTTTCGGGCAAGTCCGGCTTGACCGTCCCGAAGGCGTCCGCTTGTGTCCGCCCTTACTCCCATGGCCAACCTTCCCGTCAATCGTATCAAGAAGAAGAACATCATGAGCTACAACGGCGAGCTCTGCATCGTTCTCGAGTGCGTCGTCCGCACCCCCCCGAACAACGCCTCCTACGTCCAGATGGAACTCCGCTCCATCAAGACCGGCGCCAAGATCCCGGTCCGTTGCGGCATCGGAGTCAGCTTCGAGGTCTTCGACAACTCCATCAAGCAGCTCGAGCTGTCCTACCAGGCCGATGGCAGCTACGTCTTCTCCGACCCCAACACCTTCGAGGAGTACTACGTCTCCGAAGTCTCCCTCGAGGAGTCCAAGGAGTTCCTGATCCCGGGCACCTCCTACATGGTCCTCTTCGTCGAAGACAAGCCGGTCACCGTCGACCTGCCCCCCTCGGTCATCGTCGAGGTCCTGGAAGCCCCGCCCGCCGTCAAGGGCGACACCGCCGGCAACGTCCAGAAGACCGTCACCTGCGAGAACGGCCTGCAGGTCAACGTCCCGCTCTTCATCAAGCAGGGCGAGAAGATCAAGGTCAGCACCGAGAATAAGGAATACCTCGGTCGCGCTTAAGCCGCCCTTACGCCCCCCTCAGGAACCCCGGCTCGCCGGGGTTCTTCTTTGGTGCTTTTCCGCGACCGGAGGAGCGTAGACCCGCAGGGATTCGAACCCCGACAAAATGAACCAAAATCATTTGTGCTACCGTTACACCACGGGTCTTCGCATCCCGACTGAACATCGAGTCGGGGGTCGGAGTCAAGCGAGACCAAGGCGGGGTTGACGCTGGGGTAGGACTGTCTCATTTCCCCTGTATGCCCGCCTCCGCCTCCCAGAAGCCGAAGTATCGTCGGATCGTGCTCAAGATCAGCGGCGAAGCCCTCCGCAACGACGCCACCGGCGAATCCATCGACAGCGCCGTCCTCGACCGCCTCGCCGAAGAACTCCGCGCGGTCCAGAAGGTCGGCACCCAGGTCGCGGTCGTCGTCGGCGGCGGCAACATCTTCCGCGGCCTCGCCGGCGCGCGCGCCAACGGCACCGACCGCACCACCGGCGACAACATGGGCATGCTCGCCACCGTCATCAACGGCCTCGCCCTGATGGACCGCCTCGAGAAGGCCGGCCTCGAGTGCCGCGTGATGACCGCCATCCCGATGGACCGCATCGCCGAGCCCTTCATCCAGCGCCGCGCCACCCGCCACCTCGAGCGCGGACGCATCGTGATCTTCGTCGCCGGCACGGGCAACCCGTACTGCACCACCGACTACGCCTCCGCCCTCCGCGCCAACGAGATCGGCGCCGACGCCATCCTCAAGGCCACCAAGGTCGACGGCGTCTACGACAAGGATCCGATGAAGCACAAGGACGCCAAGCGCTACGACCGCGTGTCGCACGCCGAAGCCCTCCAGAAGCGCCTCGGCGTGATGGACGCCGAAGCCTTCTCGCTCTGCGAGGCCAACAAGCTCCCGATCATCGTGCTCTCGATGTCCGAGAAGGGCGCCGTGAAGAAGGCCGTCCTCGGCCAGCGCATCGGCACGCTCGTCGCCTGATTTTCCAACAACATCCCACCCTACCCTATCCCATGGACATCAAGAAAATCATCGCCGACGGCGCCAACGCCATGAAGAAGGCGGTCGACCACACCTCCCACGAGTTCGCCTCGCTGCACACCGGCAAGGCCTCGCCCGGCATGATCGAGAACGTCCAGGTCCACATCGAGTCCTACGGCATGACCCAGCGCCTCAAGGACATGGCCGCCATCACCACGCCCGACGCCCAGACCATCGTGGTCCAGCCCTTCGACAAGGCCGTCATGGACGACATCCGCAAGGCGATCATGGCCGCCAACCTCGGCATCAACCCCGTCCCGCAGGGCAACTTCATGCGCTGCCCCGTCCCCTCCCTCTCCGGCGAACGCCGCCTCGAGCTCGCCAAGCGCGCCACCCAGATGGCCGAAGAAGGCAAGGTCCGCGTCCGCAACGCCCGTCGCGACGCCCTCGAACTCCTCAAGAAAGGCAACAAGGACAAGCTCGTCACCGACGACGACCTGAAGCGCTCCGAGAAGGAGATCCAGACGCACACCGACAAGTTCACGGCCGACATCGAGAAGAACCTCAAGGCCAAGGAAGCCGAGCTGAAGGGTTAATCCGCACCCGCCCTGTTTCCATGAATATCCACGAATACCAAGCCAAGGAACTCTTCGAGAAGTTCGGCGTCGCCGTGCCCAAGGGCGTGGCGGTCAAATCCGCCGCCGAGTTCGAAGGCGCGCTCGCCAAGATCGACGTCTCCGGCGGCATCATGGCGAAGTCCCAGATCCACGCCGGCGGCCGCGGCAAAGGCACGTTCACCGACGGCTTCAAGGGCGGCGTGAAGTTCTCGCCGACCAAGGAGAAGGCCCTCGAGAACGCCAAGGCGATGCTCGGCAACACCCTCGTGACCGCCCAGACCGGCGCCGAAGGCCGCAAGGTCCAGACCATCTACTTCACCGAGGCCGCCAACCTGGGCAAGCGCCCCGACGGCCGCGACGACGAGTACTACCTCGCGATCCTCCTCGACCGCGCGACGTCCTTCCCGGTCATCGTCGCCTCGACCGAAGGCGGCATGGAGATCGAACACGTCGCCCACCATACCCCGGAGAAGATCTTCAAGGTGCAGGTCGACCCCGCCGTAGGCCTCCAGGCCTTCCAGGCCCGTCAGATCGCCTTCTCGCTCGGCTTCTCGGGCGACCTCTTCAAGCAGTGCGTCAACCTCGTCACGAAGCTCTACCAGTTCTACTGGGAGAAGGATTGCGCGATGGTCGAAGTGAACCCGCTCCTCGTCACCAAGGAAGGCAAGCTCCTCGCCCTCGACGCCAAGGTGTCGTTCGACGACAACGCCCTTTTCCGCCACCCTGACGTCGTCGCCCTCCGCGACCTCAACGAAGAAGACGCCAAGGAGATCGAAGCCTCCAAGTACGGCCTCTCCTACATCGCCCTCGACGGCAACATCGCCTGCCTCGTCAACGGTGCCGGCCTCGCGATGTCCACGATGGACATCATCCAGCACTTCGGCGGCAGCCCGGCCAACTTCCTCGACGTCGGCGGCGGCGCGACCAAGGACCAGGTCACGGCGGCCTTCAAGATCATCCTGGGCGACGCCAACGTGAAGGGCATCCTGGTGAACATCTTCGGCGGCATCATGGACTGCAACGTGATCGCCACCGGCATCATCGAGGCGGTCAAGGAGACCGGCCTCAAGCTGCCCCTCGTGGTCCGCCTCGAAGGCAATAACGTCGAAGCCGGCAAGGCCACCCTCGCCGCTTCGGGCCTGACCATCGTGTCGGGCGACTCCATGGCCGACGCGGCCCAGAAGATCGTGAAGCTGGTCAACAACAAGTAACCCCTCACCGCTCACTCTCATGTCCATCCTCGTCAAAGAAGACACCCGCATCCTCGTCCAGGGCATCACCGGCGACTTCGGCGCGCGCCACGCCCGCCTGTCGCTCGATTACGGCTCCCAGGTCGTCGCCGGCGTCACCCCGGGCAAAGGCGGCCAGGTCTTCGAACACGCCGGCAAGAAGGTCCCGATCTTCAACACCGTCGCCGAAGCCGCCAAGCAGACCGGTGCCACGGTCTCCGCGATCTTCGTCCCCCCGCCCTTCGCGGCCGACGCCATCCTTGAGTGCTTCGACGCCGACCTCGACCTCGCCGTGGCCATCACGGAAGGCATCCCGGTCCGTGACATGGTCCGCGCCAAGCGCGCCATGGCCGGCCGTCGCACCCGCCTCATCGGCCCGAACTGCCCCGGTCTAGTGACCCCTGGTCGCGGCGACAAGTCCTCCGGCGGCTGCCGTATCGGCATCGCCCCGGGCTACATCCACAAGCGCGGCAACGTCGGCGTGGTCTCCCGCTCCGGTACCCTGACCTATGAGGCCGTCTGGCAGCTCACCTGCCGCGGCAAGGGCCAGTCGACCTGCGTCGGCATCGGCGGCGACCCCGTCAACGGCACCTCGCACCTCGACGTCATCAAGCTCTTCAACGAAGACCCGGAGACCGAGGCCATCATCATGATCGGCGAAATCGGCGGTAACGCCGAAGTCGAAGCCGCCCGCTGGATCAAGCAGCACTGCAAGAAGCCCGTCGCGGGCTTCATCGCCGGCGCCACCGCTCCGGCCGGCCGTCGTATGGGCCACGCCGGCGCCGTCATCGGCGGCGCCGAAGATACCGCCGCCGCGAAGATCAAGATCTTCCAGGAGTGCGGCATCTCCGTCGCGGCCACGCCGTCCGACATGGCCGACGCCCTCCTCCGCATCTGGAAGGGCTGAAATCCGGCGACGGGATTATAACGAAGAGGCCCGGCGACGGGCCTCTTTTGTTTTTACAGGGGAACCGCCACCCCCCAGAACATCCCTATGTGGTATTACGAACAGAACGGCAATCGCATCGGCCCGGTCGACGAGGCCACCATGCGCCAGCTCATCGCCAATCGCGTCATCTCGATCGACACGCTGGTCTGGACCAACGGCATGGCCAACTGGACCCCGCTCCAGCAGACGCAGCTGGCCGCCGGCTTGCCGGTCCCGCCGCCCATGCCCCAAGGCGCCCCGGCCTCCCCTCAGTACCATCAGGCGCCGGCCAACCATCACCCCGAGGCCAAGGACCGCGTGGCGTATGTCCTGCTCGCCGTGCTCATCGGTTTTGGCATCCACAATTTCTACGCCGGCTACACCAACCGCGGCCTCATCCAGCTGCTCGTCTCCGTCCTCAGCTGCGGCATCCTCTGGATCTTCATGTGGATCTGGGGCATCATCGAAGCCTGCACGGTGACGCAGGACGCCAACGGCGTCCGCTTCAAGTAAGCCTCAAGGCATCTGCTGACAAAAAAGGCCGCCCATCGGGCGGCCTTTTGCTTGGGCTGGACGGTCGGCTTACTTGCCTTCGACGTAGGCGAGGCCGCCCGCGGTCTTGGCGACCGAGTCAGCACCTTCGAGCAGGTCGGCGATGGGGTCCCACTTTCCGTTGACGAGACCGTCGCGGGCGGAAGCGGCGATGCTGGCCTTCCAGGACTTGGCGCCGGCGGAGACGGTCAGCTTCTCGACGTCGACGGTGACTTCGACGTCGGGATTGGCGCGGACGAAGGCGTCGCACTCGGCGAGGTCTTCCTTCGAAAGGGTGACGCAGGGCACGCCGAGGGTGGTCGAGTTGCCGAAGAAGATCTCGGCGAAGCTGCCGCCGACCAGGGCGGTGAAACCGAAGCGCCAGATGGACTGCGGAGCGTGCTCGCGCGAGCTGCCGCAACCGAAGTTGAAGCCGACGACCATGACGCCCTTCTTGGCGGCGGCGATGCGGGCGGCCTGGGCCGAGTTCATCGGGTGCGGGCGCTCCTTGCCGTCGGGACCGGTGCGCTCATCGCGGAAGGCGTGCTCGCCGAGACCGTCGAACGTCACGCAGCGGAGGAAGCGCGCGGGGATGATGCGGTCGGTGTCGATGTCATCGCCGGGGACGGCGAGGGCGAGGGCTTTGACCTGGGTGATTTTGGCGAGGGACATGGCGGATTGAAAAGGGTTCAGGCGGCGACCGGGCGGCGGACCACGCAGACGGGCATGGCGAGCGCGGAGGCCAGGGAGGCGAGGCGGGCTTCGGCGACGGGCGCGGCGACGGACTCGTCGGCCTGCAGGAGCGCATGGCCGTCCACGACCCACGGAAGGGTCACGGTGCACACGGGTTTGCCGTCGTAATGGGCGTCGACGCTGACGTCGCGCTGGCAGGCGAGTCCTTCGGCCGAGCAGGCCGCGGCGACGTCATCGCCTTGGGCGATGCGCTCGAGCACGCGGGCGACTGGCGCGGAGACGGACATCAGACCTTGAAGACTTCGCGGGCGTCGGCGACCTGGCCGGTGATGGCGGCGGCGACGACCATGATCGGGCTCATGAGCACCGTACGGCCGGTCTGCGAACCCTGGCGGCCCTTGAAGTTACGGTTCGAGGAGCTGGCGCAAAGCTGGTCGCCGACGAGCTTGTCGGGATTCATCGCGAGGCACATGGAGCAACCCGCGCCGCGCCATTCGAAACCGGCCTCGGTGAAGACCTTGTCGAGGCCTTCATGGACGGCCTGGATGGCGGTGAGCTGGGAACCAGGGACGACGATGGCCTTGACGCTCGGGCTGACCTTGCGGCCCTTGAGGTACTTGGCGGCTTCGCGAAGGTCGGAGATGCGGCCGTTGGTGCAGGAGCCGAGGAAGCAGACGTCGACCTTGGTGCCCTTGATCGGGGTGTTCGGCGACAGCTTCATATGGGCGTAAGCGTCTTCGGCGGTCTGACGGTCGGCGGCGTTGAGGGTCTCGAGCGCCGGCATCTTCTCGTCGATGAACACGGCCTGCCCCGGGGTGATGCCCCAGGTGACGGTCGGACGGATATCCTCGGCCTTGAAGACCTTGACGTCGTCATACTGGCAGCCGGGGTCGGAAGCGAAGGACTTCCAGCGGGCCACCGCGGCGTCCCAATCGGCGGCCTTGGGGGCGTAGGGCTTGCCCTTGATGTAGTCGAAGGTCTTCTGGTCCGGATTGACGTAACCGCAGCGGGCGCCGCCTTCGATGGACATGTTGCAGACCGTCATGCGCTCCTCGAGGGAGAAGGCGTCGAAGGTCGTGCCGGCGTATTCGTAGGCGTAACCGATGCCGCCGTTGACGCCGAGGACGCGGATGATGTGCAGGATGACGTCCTTGGCGTAGACGCCGGGGGCGAGCTTGCCGTTGACCTCGATGCGGCGGACCTTGAGGGGGCTGAGGGCGAGGGTCTGGGTCGCGAGGACGTCGCGGACCTGGGTGGTGCCGATGCCGAAGGCGATGGCGCCGAACGCGCCGTGGGTGGCGGTATGGGAGTCGCCGCAGGCGATCGTGGTGCCGGGCTGGGTGATGCCCTGCTCCGGGCCGACCATGTGGACGATGCCCTGGGTGCCGGTGGTGGTGTCGAAGAAGCGGATGCCGTAGTCCTTGGTGTTCTTACGGAGGGCCTCGATCATCTCCTGGGCGATCGGGTCGGAATAGGGCTCCTTGAGCTCGTTGGTCGGGACGATGTGGTCGACCGTGGCGAAGGTGCGGTTCGGGAACTTCACCTTGAGGCCGAGGTCCCGGAGCATGCCGAAAGCCTGCGGGCTCGTCACCTCATGGATGAGGTGCGTGCCGATGAACAATTGGGTCTGCCCGTTAGGCAGCTTGCGCACCGTATGCGCTTCCCAAACTTTCTGGAACAGGGTCTTGGCCATCTGAGTAAAAGGTGAAGGGTCAACGTAGGACGGGACGGGGGCTGGTCAATCCCGCAGGCGAGCCAAGCACGGGCATATTTCACGATAAAAGCGCCATGGCTCCCGGCCCCGCGCCGCCGTGTCTTGACCCCTGCGCCCCTCCCCTTCCATCCTCCGGCATGGCCCGCACCCTCACCCTCAGCTTCTCCTGCCCTGACACCAGCGGCATCGTGGCCGAGGTGTCCTCGTTCGTGGCCGGCCACAAAGGCTGGATCACCGAAGCCAGCCAGCACACCGAGAACGAACTCGGACGATTCTTCATGCGCGTCGAGATCCGCGCCGAGTCCCTCGACTTCCCCGCCGAGGAGTTCGCCGCGCGCTTCGCCCCGGTGGCCAAGAAGTTCGCGATGGACTGGAAGGTCTCCGACTCCGACCAGCCGCGCCGCGTCGTCCTGCTCTGCTCCAAGCAGGAGCATTGCCTCTACGACCTGCTCGCCCGCCACGTCGCCCAGGACTTCCCGTTCGTCGTACCCTGCGTCATCTCGAACCACGAGAACCATCGCAAGGTCGTCGAAGCCCACGGGATCCCCTTCCATTACGTCCCGGTCACGCCCGAGACGAAGCAGGCCGCCTACCGCAAGATGGAGCAGCTCTTCCGCGAGGCCAAGGCCGACCTCATCGTGCTCGCCCGCTACATGCAGGTGCTCGACGAGCAGATGTGCCGCGACTTCGCCGGCAAGATCATCAACATCCACCACTCGTTCCTGCCCTCGTTCGCCGGCGCGAAGCCTTACCACCAGGCCCATCGCCGCGGCGTGAAGCTCATCGGCGCCACCTGCCATTTCGTCACCCCGGAGCTGGACGAAGGTCCGATCGTCGAACAAGACGTCATCCGCATCGACCACTCGGACACGCCGGAAGACATGGCCCATCTGGGCAAGGACATCGAGAAAGTGGTGCTCGCCCGCGGCCTTCGCGCGGTCGTCGAGGATCGCGTCCTGCTCGCCGGCAATAAGACCGTTATCTTCCGTTAAAAGCTCAGGTTTACGGTGGTTTTGACGTTGGCGAACCGAAGGCCCAAAGCCAAGGTGACGCCACCCCACCTCATGCGACTGCTTTGTGCCTGCCTGCTCGCGGCTTCCGCCGCGTACGCCGTTTCCCCCGAAGAGATCACGCCCTCCAAGAAGGCTCCCTTCGTGCAACCCGCCGAAGCGGCTCGCGCCGAACTGCACAAGGCCATCAAGGATTACATGGCCCAGGAGCCGGGCACCTTCGCGGCCCACGCCGGCGCGCGCGACTTCCCGGGTGTCGTCGAAAGCAAGGAACGCGTCGCCCGCACGGTCGCCTACGATTCCAACCTCGTGCACCGTTGGGACACGACGAACGGTGGCGCTCCCAACCTCTACACGAGCCCCGATGTCTGGCAGGAGACCGGACTCTACGCCGCGCCCGGCGAAGTGGTCGTGGTGAAGGCGGCCTCGCTGCCGGAACACCGCACCATCAAGGTCATCGTCGGCTGCCACCGCGACGGCCTCCTCAAGCTCGAGAAGTGGAACCGCTTCCCGATCATCGCGCGCACGTTCGAACTCAAGGTCGGCGAGAACAAGATCGCCAACGCCTTCGGCGGCCAGATCTTCATCCAGAGTTCGCACAAGGATTGGCGCAAACCGATGAAGACGTCGCCGGCCACGCCCCTGCAGTTCAGCAACGCCGTGGCGATGCCGACCTACGTCCTCGGCAAGGACTCCCCGGAATCCTGGGCCAAGGCCAAGCAGCTGCCCGCCCCCTGGGTCACGCTCTCCGGCCGTCAGGTCATCCTGCACGTCCAGGCCTCGGCCGTGAGGGACCTCGCCGACCCGAAGGCCCTGCTGGAATGGTGGGACAAGGCGATGGCGCTCGAGGACGACCTCATCGCCCTTCGCCGCCTGGCGCCCGAACGCGTGGTCCCTGACCGCCAGATCTCCGCGGGCTTCATGCACTCCGGCTATCCGTTCATGTGCTGGATCGACCCCTCCCAGAAAGACAGCGTCGACCTGCCCAAGCTCACGAAGGAAGGCAACTGGGGCTTCTTCCACGAACTCGGCCATAATCACCAGTGCTCCGCCTGGACGTTCACGGGCCAGACCGAGGTGACCTGCAACCTCTTCTCGCTTTACGTGATGGAGAAGCTCGTCGGCAAGCCGACCGGACGAGGCCATCCTTCGATGGAGAAGCTGGACGAACTGCTGACCAAGCGCTTCGCGACCGAACCGAACATGGGCCCGTTCGAACAGCTCGCGACCTTCGTCGTGCTCATCCGCGCCCATGGCTGGGCGCCCCTGCGCGAGACGCTCCGCTCTTATGCGACCGAAGCCGCGCCCAAGGGCTCCACCAAGGAGCAGCTTCAGGACATCTTCGTCCTGCGCTACGGCAAGGCCGCCAAGACCGACGTGAGCGAGTATTTCGAGAAGATGGGCTACCATGTCGCCGCGACGACCAAGTCCGCCCTCAAAGGCCTCCCGGCCTTCAAGCCGACCCTGCCTGCGACGGCTAAATAAACGCCTATTGTAAGCCGCAGGGCGGCGCCTTCTGCCTCGCCCTGCGGCCGTATTTCGGCTTAATCCCTTCTGACCCGCTCTGACGGGCCCAACGACCATGTCCCTCATTTCCCGCCTTTCCGCCCGCCTGCAGAACCACCCCAAGCGCATCGTCTTCCCCGAAGGCACCGATGCCCGCGTCATCCAGGCCGCCCGCCAGTTCGTCGTGAAGAAGCTCGGCGTGCCGATCCTCGTCGGCGACCGCCAGCGCATCAAGGTCAACGCCGCGCGTCTCAACATCAGCCTGGAAGGCATCCGCGTCGTCGAACCCGAACGCAGCGACGAGCTCAAGGGCTTCGCCGAGAAGCTCGAATCGATCCAGCGCTACGGCAACACGAACCTGCAAGGCAACCCGGCCGAGCTCGCCCTCAATCCGAACTACTTCGCCTGCCTGATGGTCGCCACCGGCGGCGCCGACGCCCTCATCTCCGGCGCGACGACCCACGCTTCCTCCGGCCTCCGCGCCATCCTCCAGGTCATGCCCCGCCAGGCCGGCGTGGAGACCGTCTCGTCGATGCAGATCCTCGAATCCGAGGAAGGCAAGTTCGGCATCGAAGGCGTGCTCTTCCTCGCCGACTGCGGCGTCATCCCGGAACCGACCGCCGAACAGCTCGCCGACATCGCGGTGACCACCGCGGGCCTCGCCGGCCACCTCACGAACACGACCCCGAAGGTCGCGATGCTCGCCTACTCGACCCACGCTTCGAACCCTCGCCTGGCCTCCGTGAAGAAGGTCCAGGTCGCCACCGACCTCGCCCGCCGCAAGGCCCGCGAGCTCGGCATCACCTGCGACATCGACGGCGAGATGCAGGCCGACGCCGCCATCAATCCCTTCGCGGCGCAGTCCAAGGAGGTATCCGGCGCCGTCGCCGGCCGCGCGGGCGTGCTGATCTTCCCCGACCTCAACTCGGGCAACATCGCCTCGAAGATGGCCCAGCACATCGCCGACATCCCGGCGTACGGCCAGATCCTCACCGGTCTCGACCGTCCCGCCGCCGAGATCTCCCGCGGCGCCAGCGCGCATGACATCTTCGGCACGGCGGTCATCGTCGCCGCCCAGGCGGTCGACAAGTCCTACCTCTTCCCGAAGCTCAAGGACGGCCCCGCCGCCTGATCATGCCCACCCGCAAGCGTTTCGCCGAAAACGTCCCCGGGCTGCTGCTGCGCCCGATGAACCTGGACACGCGCCGCGTCTTCGTGGCGGCGACGCGCATGAACGACGGCAAGACCACCACCTGCCTAGGCCTGACGGCCGCCTTGCAGGCGATGGGCCTGCACGTGGGCTACATCAAGCCGATCGCCCAACGCGTGGTGATGTCGGGCGAAGACCAGGTCGACGAGGACACGCTGCTCATCGACGGTCTTTTCGATCTCAACGTTCCGATCGCGGCGATGTCCCCCGTCGCCATCGGGCCCGACTTCACGAAGCAATACCTGGAGAATCCCGACGAGATCGGCCCTCAGCTGAAGGACCGCATCTGCCGCGCCTTCGACCGCACGGCTTACGGCAAGGACATCGTCGTCGTCGAGGGCTCCGGCCACGCCGGCGTCGGCTCGGTCTTCGGCGCCTCCAACGCCGACAACGCCCGCGTGCTCGGCTCCAAGGCCATCATCGTCGCGGCCGGCGGCATCGGGAAGCCGATCGACGAGATCGCCCTGAACAAAGCCCTCTTCGACAAGGCGGGCGTGGAAGTCGTCGGCGCCATCCTGAACAAGGTCATGCCCGACAAGCTGGAGTTCATCCGTGATTTCGCCGGCCGCGGCCTGCGCAAGCTCGGCGTACCCCTCCTCGGCGTCGTCCCGCTTCAGGAAACCCTCGTCTACCCCAACCTCGATCAGGTGGCCGATGAGACCAAGGCCCGCTGGATCCACCAGCCGGCCGGCCTCCGTCGGGTCCGTCGCGTCGTCATCGGGGCGATGTCCGCCCGCCGCTCCGCCGAATACCTGCGCGTGCCCGGCACCCTGGTGATCGTGCCCGGCGACCGCGAGGACCTCCTCGAAGCCTTCATCGCCGGCGTCGGCGCCGAGACCCTTTCCGGGGTCCTCTTCTCGAACGGCCTGCTGCCTAACGACGACATCGTCCGTCGCCTCAAGGAGGCCGGCATCGCGATGGCCGCGGTCGAGGCGGAGTCCTTCGCGGTCACGGCGCGTATCAACAACATGACGGTGAAGACGATGCGTCAGGACGCCGACAAGATCCCGATCATCCGCAAGATGATCTCGGACTCGGTCGATATCCAAGGCCTGCTTCGCTCGCTCTGAGTTCAGACCGGCCGCAGGATTTCGCCCAGACGGGTGAAGTGGCCGTCGTCGAAACCCATCGCGCGCTTCAGATAGGCGTCGCGCTCGATGAGGTTGGGGATACGTACCGCTTCGCTGGCCTGAGCCAACGTGATGAGCCCGCGAAGCCATGCCCAGCGAGCTCCGACGGGTACCGGAAAATCACTGCCATGGAGGAATCGTTCCGTCCTGCCCGACTCCTTGACCTGCTTCAGCACGCCGCTGCGGATGGGGCTGTTAAGCGCACTGGTATCAGCGTACAAATGCGGGAACTCATCCATGAGCCGGATGAGTTCGCCGAAATAATTCGGGTCGAAGAAGTGGCTGTTGCCCGCGGCATGCGCGGCGATGACCTTGACCCCCAACTCCAGAGGCCGGCGGAGGATGCGCGGATCCTGGTAGGCGCGGTTGATCACCGGGACGGTCATCTCGCCGCCGGTATGACAAAGGAATGGCAGGCCGGCGGAAGCCATGCGCTTCCAGAAGGCTTCGTACTGCGGCAGGGAGCAGTCGACGTTCTGGCAATTGGGCAGGAGCTTCAACGCCCGGGCGCCGCCCGCGAGACAGCGCTCCAGTTCCTCGAGGGCGTCCTTACGTCCGGGGTGGATCGAGACAGCGGGCACGAACACAGGATGCGCGGCGCAGACCTTGAAGAGGTATTCGTTCGGGACGTAAAACGAACCGAAGTCCAGCTTGCGGCCGGTCTCGTCATAGACCTCGTCCTGCGCGAGCAACAAGGCGGCATCCAAGGAGGAACCCGCCACCAGCCCGGCGAGATGACTGACGAAGCTTTCGTCGAACTCCTTCGAGGTCGCCTTCGCCTCCAGGCCGATGGTCCGACGCATGACTTCGCCGAGGACGCGATGCCACAGGCCGTCGAGTCGCAGCCAACAGCCGCTGCCCCCTAGGCCGTTGCCGACCAGATGGACGTGTCCGTCAAAACGGGGCGCGGGCATGGGACTCATGCGTCGCGCTTTTCGGCGGTGATCCGGCCATAGAGCCAGGCGATGCCGAAGAAGGCGACCGCGACGGCGGCGCAGGCGGCGATGCGCCCCAGCATGTCGGTGATGTCGTGCGTGAGCACGCGGGCGGAAGCGACCAGGAGTCCGGCAAGGCCGACCATGCGCAGCGAGCGGGTGGCCAGGAGATGACCCAGCACGAAGGTCAGGACGGCGGCCAAGGCCCAGAAGAGCGAGACGCCGGCACCGGGCAGGCGTCCGAGCATCACGAAGGAGAAACCGATCAACAATACAGCACCGAGTATGGAACGCTGGACGGTACCCAAGGCACCCTGCTCCTTGGTATGCGTCGCCAACATGTGCAAGAGACAGCCCAAGCCGAGCAGGACGAGAGGCGCCTGGGCAAGGCCGACATGCCTCAGGCCTGAGTTCTCCGCGACGACACCCTGGATGAAGAAGCCGACGACGGCGCCCCAGACGACCAAGGCGAGATCAGTGGCGGCGACATCGCTCCGGCGCAGCCAAGCGGTCACACCGGCGAGCAGCAAGCTACCTGACGCCCAGATCAGGACCAAGCGCCAGCCGGACAGGCCGATCACTTCGGGAGCCTTGGGCAGAAGGCTGATCCAAAGATGATGCGCGAAGGCGAACAGGACGATCGCCGAAGCGAAGCCCAACGCGAGACGAAGGACCTTGAAGCCGACCCCCTCATGGCGACGCAGCCACCATAGACCGATGAGGTTGAGCGAGGCCACCACGCCCGCCCAAACGGCCGCCCAGGCAAAGGATGAGGATCCGACGGCATCACCCCAGAAGACGACGAGGAAGGAGGTGCCAAGATAGCCCGGCAGAGCCGCCCAGAGCACCGCAGGTCGAAAACGGACGACCGCCGCCAGCAGCAGCACGAGCCAAGGCCAGGCATTGTCGGCGCGCGGGAAATCCGCCTGTACCGAGAGGACCGCCACGGCGAGGCCGAGGATGCCTAGCGCCCTGCGCACCTGTTCCCAGCCGGAGATCCGCTCCCAGTCTTCACGGAAGGCGAGCATGGCCGCCAAGCCCGCCAGACCGGCCAGGCTCAGCCAAGGCTCGCGGGACGGAGAATCGACGAAGGCCAGCACGGCGACGCCGGCGAGAAGTTCCGCCCCCCAGCGGACCAACGCGGAGCCGGTCCGCGACCCGACCACCTGGGTGGACAAGGCCGCGAGGGCCCAGATAAGCCAGACCAGATGGGGGTCGACCAACCAAGCGAGGCCGGCGCCCGCGAAAGAAACCGCACCAAGGAGCAGGACCTCGCAGACGAGACGCGTGCGATCACGCTCCAGCAAGCCGGCGACCGCCGCGATGGCCGCGATGAGCAAAGAGACGGTAGCGCGATCGGTTTCTCCGCCACGTGCGACGAACAAGGCGATGAGGGCCGGAGCGAAGAAACCCGCCAGCTGGAAAGCCGAGCGCGCGTCCCGTCCGAGGAGCACGGCATCGTCCTTGACCAGGCGTTCGCCCAGCCAGAGCGCGAAGAACGAACCGAGTGCCGCCAGCTGCAGCGGCAGATAGGACGCATCCTTGGTCGGCATCGCGTCATAAAGGAACAGCAGGCAGGCCTGGGAACCGATGAGGCCGAGCACGCCGGCCGAGCCCCACGGACCACGCACCATCAGGATGACGCCGAGCAAGGCGACCAGCGCGGCGCCGACGGCGGTCGGCCAAGGAGCCGCGCCGCTGCCGATCGAGAAATAGACCGCGACCGCGGCGAAGGTCACGGCAAGCTGCCCGAAGAGCTTGCTGGCGCGCCAGACCGCGAGCGCGGCGACGGCGAGAGCGACTACGAACTGGACGATCGCCGCTTCGGTCGGCCCCTCGAACAGACGCATCTTATCCAAACCATACGTGGCCCAAGCGGCGAATTGCCAGACGGCCAGACCAGCGGCGGCGACGACTTGTCCGAGGTCGGCACGCTTGGCCGAAAGACGGAGCCCTCCCCAGAAAAGGCCGGCGCCGACCAAAGCGACTTCCAAGACGCGGACGATCGGCGGGATGGTGGAACGGAGGTTGAGCCAGATGCCGAGGAAGACGACCGCGGCCACGGCGAGGATACCACCGGCACGCACGGCCCACCAGGCACCAAGGGCATACTCACCCTTGAGATCGGAAGGCGGCAGGAGTCCCAGATCGCGAAGACGCTCGAACAGCGGGTCGGGCTGTGCGACGGCCGGGGCCGAAGGAGTCGACGGGACCGGCGCGGATCTTGCCGGCAGAGGAGGCGGCAAGACAGGGGCAGGCGCAGGTGCGGCGGCCACCGGTGCGACCGCCACGACGGGTGTGGCGGCGGGGACCGACTTGGGGGCATCGACAGGCGTGCGCTCAGCCAGGGCCTGCACGCGCTTTTCCAAAGCCTTCACCTCGCCGATCAGCATGAAGAAGCGAATCGGGATGAAGATGAGCAAACCGAAGAAGGCCAAGACTGCGACAACCCCGAAGAATTCCTCGATTTGCATGACGGAAATCTGGGCGATAATTAAGCCGTGGCGAGGCTTAGGTTAAGCCGCCTGCATCGAATAAATCGATGTCCGGCCCTGCTCAGACCACCTGATCCCCGCGCAGCCAGACCCCGGCGACGGCAGGAACGGAATTCGAGCCATCCCAGCGTAGGGCCACGAGGTCAGCCGGCTGCCCGGCCGCCAAGACTCCCCTGCCCCCGACCTGACGACCAGGCGACGTGGTGAGCAAATCAAGCGCCTCGGCCAGACTGAGCCCGACTTGATTCACCAAGACAGGGATAGCCGCGACCAAGGGCGAGGCGGCGCCGGCCAGATAATGACCGGTGCCATCATCGATGGCCAGGAATCCGTCCTCACGCAGGACGACCTTGCCGCCGATCGGGGTCTCATATTTTCCGGGCGCCATGCCACCGAGGGCGACGGTGTCGGAAACGACCAAGGAGCGCCCCGGCCCCTTGGCCCTCAGCATGACCTTCAGCTGCGCCGGGGTCAGATGGT
>JACCDN011009574.1_pt1 | contig 58187 bp, 49 predicted proteins | sample 7441691 | NCBI WGS metagenome assembly JACCDN01 (sample SAMN15323439, study PRJNA562643) | freshwater metagenome | isolation source: river surface water | place: USA:Blue River Watershed | collected 2017-08-16 | reverse complement strand
TGCCACACTCCATATCCTGTTTGCCGGCGCCTGGATCGGCACCGTGCTGGTCGAAGCCGCGTTCGAGCGAGCGCTGCTGGGGCGGGGGCGCGAACAGCAACTTATCCTCGCAAGGCTGCACTGGAAGGTCGACAAGCTGATAGAATTGCCGTTGCTGATCGCCGCGGCGGTTAGTGGGGCCAAGCTGATGCGCGACATGCCACTTGACGACCTGCTACGAGCCAAGCTCGCCTGCGCAGCTTTGGCAGTCTTCGCGAACCTTTACTGTATCTGGCTTGTCCGCCTGCGGCTTAGAGTGGCCGAGGCCGGCGCATGGGAGCTGTTTGCGATGATCGACAAGCGTCAACATCAGATCGGCGCGCTGGTCTTGCTGGGTTTGCTCGGCGCGGCCGGGCTGGGCATTGCGCATTGACTTGATATCATGATATGATATCATTGATATCAATGACCCGCATTCTCGCCGATATCCCCGAAGACGACCTAGCGAAGCTCGACGCAGTTGCTGCTCGGGATAAGCGCTCGCGCGCTTCGGCGATCCGCGAAGCGGTGAAGATGTACCTCGTCCAGAATGCCAACAACGAGGACTGGATTGAGCGCGGATTCGGTTACTGGGCTGATCGCGCGGATATTGGCGATGGCGTTGAATATCAGCGTGTTATGCGTGAAAATCGCACTCCAATTGAAGACCTTTGACGCGTGTCGGACCCATTCTTTGATACCAACATCGTCATCGACTGGCTGAGCCGCAAACAGCCAGCCAAGGCGGAGCTCATGCGATACAAGCGCCACCGGATAAGCAGGATTGTGTGGACCGAGGTCCTCGCAGGTGAACCGCTTGAAAAGCGTGAGGTCGTGCGTGATCTGATTTCGGCTTTCGAGGTGGTAGAGCTTGATGCTCGCATCGCTTCTGCTGCAGCCGACATTCGCCATCGAACCCGGATGAAGCTGCTTGATGCTTATGTGCTGGCTACCGCGCAGGTAAACGGCGCTATCCTGATTACACGAAATACAACGGATTTTCCGGCGGAGATGCCGGGTATTCGCGTTCCCTATACCCTTTAGAGAAAGCGCCTGAAGCATGTGCGGCATTATCGGCATCGTTGGCAAGGAAGAGGTGGCAGAGCGGCTCGTTGATGGTCTGCGGCGGATGGAATACCGCGGCTATGACTCGTCGGGCGTCTGCACCATGGCCCATGGCCAGCTGATCCGTCGCCGCGCGCCGGGCAAGTTGTTCAACCTGGTCAAGGAACTGGCCCGCGATCCCGCGCCGGGTACCGTTGGCATTGCTCACACCCGCTGGGCGACGCACGGTGCGCCAACTGCCGCCAATGCTCACCCGCATGCCACAGAAGTACTCGCCCTGGTCCACAACGGGATCATCGAAAACTTCAAGCCGCTGCGCGAGGCCTTGATCGCGCGCGGTCGCAAGTTCGAGAGCGAGACCGATACCGAAGTTGTTGCCCACCTGCTGTCCGAAGCGGTTGAGGGTGGAGCCAGCCCTGAAGAAGCGGTCAAGGCCGTACTGCCGCAACTGCGCGGTGCCTTTGCTCTGGCGATCGCCTTCCGCGAGTACCCGGATATGTTGATCGGTGCGCGCCTAGGCTCGCCCCTCGTTGTCGGATTTGGAGATGGCGAGACTTTTCTGGGTTCAGATGCTTTGGCGCTTGCGCCGCTTACGCAGAAGATCACCTATCTCGATGAAGGTGATTGGGTTGTCGTAACCCGCGATGGCGCGCGGATTCATGACAAGGACAACCAGCCTGTCACTCGCGAGATCACGACCTCTGGTGCTTCGGCCGCGGCGATCGAGAAGGGCAATTACCGCCACTTCATGCAGAAGGAGATCTTCGAGCAGCCGACCGTGGTGGCGCAGACGCTCTCCAGTTACGTTCGCCAGGTCGATCAGTCAGTAGCCCTGCCGCAGTTCGATTTCGACCTTTCGACCGTCAACCGGGTAACCATTGTTGCCTGCGGGACCAGCTATTACGCCGGGATGGTCGCCAAGTACTGGTTTGAACAGTTCGCCCGCCTGCCGGTAGACATCGATGTCGCGAGCGAGTTCCGCTATCGCGATCCGGTGCTGGAGCCGGGCGGTCTGGCGCTGTTCATTTCGCAAAGCGGCGAAACTGCCGACACCCTCGCGGCACTGCGCCACTGCAAGGCAGCGGGGCAGACCATTGCCGTGGTGGTCAATGTGCCGACCAGTTCGATGGCGCGCGAAGCGGACCTGCTGTTGCCAACCCACGCCGGGCCAGAGATTGGCGTTGCCAGCACTAAGGCCTTCACCTGCCAACTGGCAGTACTTGCTGCACTTGCCGCGCATATGGCGGTAAAGCGTGGGCGGATGACCCGAGCCGAGGAAGCCGAGGTGGTCGATCACCTGTTGCAAGCACCGGCCAGTCTGAATGCCGCCCTGTCGCACGATGCCGATATCGCCGCCATGGCGCACCTGATCGCCCCGGCGCGCGACGTACTCTACCTGGGACGCGGTCCTGATTATCCGCTGGCGCTTGAGGGCGCGCTTAAGCTGAAGGAAATCAGCTATATCCACGCTGAGGGCTATGCCTCGGGTGAAATGAAGCACGGGCCGATCGCGCTGATCGATGAGGCCGTGCCCGTGATCGTCCTGGCGCCTTCGGGACCACTGTTCGAAAAGACCGTCAGCAATATGCAAGAGGTGCGCGCCCGCGGCGGCAAGATCGTCCTGGTGTCTGACCGCAAAGGGCTGGACGAGGCGGGCGAAGGCTGCCTGGCTACGATTGAGATGCCTCAGGTCCATCCGCTGATCGCGCCGCTGGTCTATGCCGTGCCGGTACAACTGCTGGCTTATCACGTCGCCTGCGTGAAAGGGACTGATGTTGACCAGCCGCGCAACCTCGCCAAGTCGGTGACGGTGGAATAGCGCCGACACGCCAAAAGCGCAGGCTGGGTTTACGCGAAGCTAAGGAATTCGGAATATTCGGGGTGGGTGAACTCTACCACATCCCCTGCTTCTGCCCTGCCGCGTGAACTGCCTGTTATGGCCGTATTGGGATTGGCAAATCCCGGTGATGCCGATTGGGCCCGGCTTCGCGGCCTGCAGTATTCAAACCTTGCTCGCGTAACCAAAGCGCGGATCCTTGCTCAGGCCGTGGCCGGGCTGGGTGTGTGCTGGCTATACTTGGGCAATGTCCACATTGCCCTGCTTCTCGGCTGGCTGGGTTTGCTGGGTTCCACCCTTTACCACGGCGCGAAAGTCGACAAGACCCTTAGCGATGCCGACCGCCGACGCATGTCGCGCGACGAGGTTGATCGTCAATCGCGTAGCTCAATCGCCAATGCTTTGGCTTGGGTCGTTCCCACGGCAGCCTTTGCCCCGTTCGGGGCTCCAGACACACATCTTGAGTTATGGGCAATAACGGCGATGCTATTGACCGCATCGGCTGTGTTGCTGCCGGCCGTCCCGCTGGCAAACCTCCTCTTCGCCGGGATTGCTGGCGGGGGTGCGATTGTGAGCCTGCTGTGGGCTGGCAACTTTGAAATGGCGATTGTTACAATCGTTTGGTTGGCGGTGATTGTCGCTGGCTCGGTCGAGAATGCCAGATCTTTTCTGACGGCCCGCATTGCCGAAGCCGGTGTGGCGGAAAAGAACGAGGTGGTGTCGTTGCTTCTGCGTGAATTCGAGGAGGGGGAGGCTGACTGGTTGTGGCAGATCGATCCGTCCCGCAGAGTGCGATCAGTAAGCCCGCGCTTTGCTTTTGCCTTGGGCAAGAGTGCCGACGAGATTGATGGCAAGCCGTTTATCCAGCTGATCGCGGGCCCAGCCTGGGATACCGGACAGTTCCCATCAAGCTTGCATGACCTGGCTGAGCGGCTGAAGCGGCGTGAGAGCTTTTCCAACCTCATCGTGCGCGTCCATATCAATGGTGAGCTTCGCTGGTGGGAGCTTTCGGGCACCCCCAAGTTTGATGACAAGGGCGGGTTCGACGGGTTCCGCGGGGTCGGGTCAGATGTGACGGCGCAGCGCGAAAGCTCCGAGAAGATCGCGCGCATGGCCCGATTTGATACGCTGACCAGCCTGCCGAACCGTATGATGGTGACCGAGGCGCTGGGCGAGGCGCTGCGTTATGCTGCGCAGTGGCGCACCAAGTGCGCATTCCTGATGATCGACCTCGACCGGTTTAAGGCGGTCAACGATACCCTTGGTCATCTGGTTGGTGACCAGTTGCTTGCGCGGGTTTCGGAACGGCTCAAGTCGATCATGACCGAAAACGAGCTGTGCGGCCGCCTCGGGGGTGACGAATTTGCGATCGTTGTGCGAGATGCATCAGATCCAACCCGATTGCAGCGCGTGGCCGCTAGCGTCATCCATCAGTTGTCGCAGCCCTATGAGGTTGATCACCACACCCTTTACATTGGGGCTAGCGTCGGTTCGGCGATTGGCCCGGTCGATGGCAACACGGTTGAGACTTTGATGCGCAACGCCGACCTCGCGCTCTACCGTTCAAAGGAAGACGGCGGCGGGCAGCACTTCAATTATGAGCCTTCGCTCCACGCCCATGCCGAAGAGCGCCGCAAACTGGAGTTTTCGCTGCGCCGTGCGCTTGAGAAGAACGAGTTCGCCCTGAACTTTCAGCCAGTGGTCGATGCCAAGGATGAGAGTATTGTCAGCTTTGAGGCCTTGCTGCGCTGGAACAGCGAAGATCACGGATCGGTAAGCCCGGCCAAGTTCATTCCGCTGGCCGAAGACACCCGACTGATCGTGCCGATCGGGGAGTGGGTCTTGCGCGAGGCATGCCGCGAGGCGGCCGTCTGGCCGGGTAATGTCAAGGTGGCGGTCAACGTTTCGGGTGAGCAGTTGCTCGACCCCAGCTTCATTCCCAGCGTCGTTACCGCGCTTTCCAGCACCGGCCTGCCGGCCCAGCGGCTGGAGATCGAGGTGACCGAATCGATCTTTGTGCGCGATTCAAACCTCGCACGTCAGGCGCTGGAGCAGATCATGGCGCTGGGCTGCGGGATCGCGCTTGACGATTTTGGGACCGGCTATTCGTCGCTCGCCTATATCCGCAATCTGCGGTTTTCGACGATCAAGATTGACCGCAGCTTTGTTCAGGGCGCCTCGGCGGGTAACCCTGAAAGTCTGGCCATCATCCGCGCCGTTGTGGCTATGGCTGAAAGCCTTGAAATGTCGACTACGGCCGAAGGCGTTGAAACCGAACGCGAGTTGTCAATTATCCGCGGTCTCGGCTGCCGTAAGATCCAGGGCTATTACTTCGGTCGGCCGATGCTGGCCCTTGAAGCGCGCGGTCTCGTTGGAAAGTCCGATTTGCGCCAGGTCAGCTGAACTCAGGCGCGCACCAGGTTCCGTACGGCACTTTCGAACAACGCACGACCATCGGTGTTGCCTTGCGCTGGCTCGATGACCCGCTCGGGGTGCGGCATCATGCCCAGCACATTGCCAGCTGCATTGAGTACCCCGGCAATATCACGGGCCGAACCGTTGACGCTTTCGGCATAGCGAAAGGCTACGCGGCCTTCGCCTTCAAGCCGGTCCAGCGTTTCAGCGTCGGCAAAATAGTTGCCATCGTGATGGGCCACCGGAATGGAGATTTCCTGGCCCGCGCTATAGCCGGCCGTGAACAAGCTGCCTGCGTTTTCAACCTTCAGCCGGACTTCGCGGCAGACGAAGCGGATGCCCGCATTGCGCATCAATGCGCCGGGCAGCAGGCCAGCTTCGGTCAGCACCTGGAATCCATTGCAGACACCCAGCACGGGCACGCCCTTGCCAGCAGCGGCAATCACCGCCTGCATGATCGGGCTGCGTGCGGCCATCGCGCCGGAACGCAGGTAATCGCCATAGGAAAAACCGCCGGGCAGGGCGATGAAATCAAGGTTGTCGGGCAGGGCGGCGTCGCCATGCCAGACCCGGAAGGGCGCGGTGCCCGATACCTTCTCAAGCGCATCGGCCATGTCCCGGTCACAGTTGGAACCCGGGAAGGTGATCACGGCCGAACGGAAGCTCACGGCTGCACCCGTTCGATGCGGTAATTCTCAATTACCGTGTTGGTCAGCAGCTTGCTGGCCATTTCCTCAAGCTGGGCGTCGGTGACACTGGCATCGACTTCCAGCTCGATCATCTTGCCGGCGCGCACATCCTCCACTCCGTGGATGCCGAGGCCTTCGATGGCATGATGGATAGCCCGGCCTTGTGGGTCGAGCACCCCGTTCTTGAGGCTGACGAATACGCGGACCTTCATCGCGGGGCCTTTCGGACTGGAGGCAGAGGAGTCGCGCGGGCCTATGCCGCCAGAACGCTGCGGGGGCAAGCGTTCTGCAGCGATCATCCCCGGTCGGGGAACAGCGCGCGGGCCGTGAAGTGTGCGGTCATCGCCCCGGCCAGTTGCGCCACGATGAATCCAGGGACGTCAGCAGGGGCGATCCCGGCAAAACTGTCGCTCAGGCTGCGGGCGATGGTGATCGCCGGATTGGCGAAGCTGGTGGAAGACGTGAACCAGTAGCCGGCGGTAATGTACAAGGCGACACTGGCCGGCACGGACTCGGGCCGATGGCGCAAGGTGCCCAGGATCGTTAGCATAAGGCCAAACGTTGCGATAAATTCACCCAGCCACTGGCCGGCCCCCGTCCGCGCCTTTGCCGAGACTTGCAGGATTGGCAGGTCGAACATGGCGTGGGCCAGCCAGACCCCGGCAATTCCGGCACCGACCTGAACCAGCAGCACTGCCGTCGCTTCGAGCCAGCTGCTGTGATTGCGTTGGCGCATGACCAGCGTCACTGCCGGATTGAATTGTGCGCCCGAAATCGGGCCGAGCATGGCGATCAGCACATAAAGGATCGCCCCCGTGGCCAGTGTGTTGCCAAGCAGCGCAACCGCAACGTTTCCGCCAGAAAGCCTGTCGGCCATGATGCCAGAGCCGACAACTGTGGCGAACAGGATCGCGCTGCCGATCGCTTCGGCCAGCAGGCGGCGGGATAGGGGGCTCATGCTGCGCCCTCCATGGCCCCGATCCGTGCCAGCTCGGCCTGCGCTGCCTTGGCATCAAGCGCATCCAGATCGAGTGCGAAGAAAGCTTCGACCCGCATGGTCAGCAACCGCCATGTTTCGGCAAAGGCAGCATCGATACTGGCTGCGTCACCATTCACGTCCGCAGGATCGGGCAGCCCCCAGTGCGCGCGCAGCGGGCTGCCGGGAAATACGGGGCAAGCCTCGCCCGCTGCATTGCCGCAAACTGTGATGGCAAGATCGATTATCGGGGCATCCGGCCCGGTAAACTCATTCCAGCTCTTGGAGCGGAAGCTGGCGGGATCAAACCCTTCGCGGGCCAACAGCCGCAGCGCGCCCGGATGCGGCACGCCTTTGGGCTTGCTTCCCGCGGAATAGGCTTGAAGCCTGCCGGCTCCGTGACGGCGGAACAGCGCTTCGCCCAGAATTGAGCGGGCGGAATTGCCGGTGCAGAGCACCAGAATCGAACGCACCGCAACCATCACGCGCAGACCGGCATCGATGCGGTGAGCGCAGGTTCGCAGGCAGCACCGCCACAGCAGTTGTCAGTAAGATAGGCCATCAATTCACTCATTGCGGCATAGTCGGCAGAATAGATGATCGAACGGCTCTGGCGGCGCTGCGTGACAAGGCCAGCGTGACTAAGCTGGGACAGGTGAAAGCTCATCGACGATGCCGGCAGTCCTAGTGCCTCAGCCAAGCCCCCCGCGGCCATGCCCTCGGCTCCAGCCTGGACGAGCAGTCGGTAAGCGGCAAGGCGATGCTCTTGCGCGAGAGCGCCCAAGGCGCGGATCACGATTTCAGCTTGCACCACTTTTCCCCATGATTCGATAAATATCGAAATATGGAAATTGGTGCCCTTGTCAAGCTTTCGGGGCGAGCAATGTCACCCTGCTTCTGGTAATGAATCGAGCACGTAGCCTGCCGATCGGACTGTTCGCAAAGGGTCTGGCGCGCCTTGGGCAACCAGCGCGCGGCGGAGCCGGCCGACCCAGACATCGACGGTCCGCTCATCGCTGACCTCGTCATCCTTGCCGATCCGCTCGATCAGCGCTGCGCGCGAGAATACCTGGTCTGGATGCTCAAGAAAATGGCCCAGCAGGCGCAGTTCGTTGGGGCGCAGGGTCAGCAGCCTGCCGCGAAACCTGGCTTGGTGGGCCGCCCGATCCAGCACCAGATCGCCATGAACCAGACGTCCGCGCGGAACTGCAGGTGCCTGCGGCTTGGTTTCATAAGTCGCGAGCCGTTCGAGCAGGCGTTCGGCATTGAGCGGCCCGACGAGGTAGTCGTCGGCCCCGGCGCGCAGGGCGCGGCGTTTATCATCAGGCTCGGCACTTTCGAGCACCATCGTGATATGGCAGTCACGCGTCGCGCGTGCTTCGCGCAAGGCGCGGACCATCTCAAGACCTGAACGGTCGGGCAGCAGCCAATCGACGAAGCACCAGGTCTGCCCAACGGCAGGGGTATTCGGCATGACCCCGTCAAGCTTCATCACTGTCAGGTCGGGGCGACGTTCCCGCAAGCCCTGCAATAAGGCTGGGCGCGGAGCGGTAATCAGGACGGTGGCATGTGCAGACATGGCAATGCTCAAGCAGAGGAGGACTTAACGACAACCATGCCGCGCTGACATGACGGATTTGTGACGTTTCCTGCGGATTTATGGGTTGTCACACGGGTGTCGTCGGGCCGTCAGATTGTTGACCGGAAAGAGTCGCGGACCTGCCACGGGCGCACCCTAGTGGCGGCAACGAACCGGGGGGCAGGGCTGAGTCGAACAGCCGATCCGATCCTTCCTCAAAGGTTCGCTGCAACTGACGAAGGACACATTTCATGATCCGCCCGCTGACTGGCATCACGACCTCGCTTCTCGCCCTGGCCATTGCCCAGGCCGCTCACGCTGAAACCGCCGTTTACGCCGAAGCTGCCGCCGAAGCATCTGTCGATGGTGATACCACCGGCCTGACCGACATCGTCGTCACCGCCACCAAGCGTGAAACCAACCTTCAGGAAACGCCGATCGCCATCGCGGTGATGGGGAACGAGGAAATCAAGAAGCGCCACGTTCAAAGCCTGATCGATCTGGCCGATGGAGCGATCCCGTCCTTGCGTGTGGCGACTTTCGAGGCGCGTCAGTCGGCGCTTACGGTCGGCCTGCGCGGGATCGTTCCGGGCGATGCCAACCAGCCGGCGCGAGAGCAGGGCGTGGGTGTCTATGTCGATGGCGTCTACCTGGGGCGCCAACATGGCCTGAACACTGGGTTGCTCGACGTTGAGCGCATCGAGGTGCTCAAGGGACCGCAAGGCACCCTGTTTGGCCGCAACACCGAAGGCGGGGCGATCAACATCGTCTCCAAGGCACCAACCGGTGAGTTCGGCGGGCGCGTTTCAGCCGGGTTTGGTAATTTCGGCGCTTATAACGGCGCGTTGCACCTTGATCTGCCGGAGCTTGCCGGCATTGCCTTCAAGCTTGATGGTGGGGTCCAGCACCAGGGGCCAACCACCCGCAATCCGCTGCCCGGGCAGGCCGGCTGGAACCAGTTTCACCGGTATGGTGGCCGCGTTGCCGCCCGCTGGCGTCCGGCCGATGACCTGACGGTTGACCTGGCTTTCGACATCAACCGGGATGAGAATACGCCGTTCTACAGCCAGCTCATCAATTACAATCCGAACGGCTTTAGGGTGGCCACGTTGGCCGAAATTGCAGCCAACAACAATCGCTTGCCAAGCGGGACCATTGCTCCGTTGCCGCCGCTGGTAACAGTCCGTGCCGATCGCACCGAAGCTGCCGATATCGGCGTGCCGCAGCTGCCCAGCATCGGCAAGACCAAGGGCTTTGCCGGTACGGTCAAGTGGAAGATCGCGCCCGAAATCGAACTCCGCTCGATCACGGCGTGGCGCACGGTCAGCGACAGCCAGTGGGACAATTCCGGCGGTGCAAACCGTACGCCGGTGTTCCTACCGAATGGGAACTTCAGCCGCTACTCGCTCGCCAGCTTGGAACAGCGCCAGTTCAGCCAGGAACTGCAGGCGGTTGGTGGCATCGGAACTATCGATTATGTTCTCGGGCTCTATTACTTCAATGAAAGGGCCAGCGATTGGGCGCGCACGCCCAATACCAACCGCTGGAACGCCGATGGCACGGCCTTCACGATCAACGATCCGGCTGCCTACCTTAACGCCGCGGTAGCTCGGGCTTCGACCGCTTATGCCAAAAGCTATGCAGCCTATGGTCAGGCGACCTGGAACGCCACCGATACGCTTAATCTGACGCTGGGTGGACGGTATACGCATGACAAGAAGAACGGCGCTCTGAATACGATTAACGGTGCGCCCAGCAGTCTGACCTTCGATCAGGACAATTCGCGATTTGATCCGCTGGCGGTGATCAATTTCCAGCCGACGCCGGACATCAACGTCTATGCGAAGTATGCCACTGGCTACCGTGCTGGCGGGGCAAGCTCGCGCTCGCTTACCTATCGTGCGTTTGGCCCGGAATCGGTCAAGTCCTATGAAGTGGGGATCAAGTCCGAATTCCTTGATCGCATGGTCCGGTTGAACATCGCTGGCTATCTGATGGACCGCAGCGACAGCCAGGTCGACTTCAACTTCTTCATTCCGCAGGCGAATGGCCAGGTCCGCAACACGCTGGAAACGGTGAACGCGGAAGGAACAACGAAGATCCGGGGCATTGAGGCCGATCTGACTGTGCGGCCGGCAGAGGGCCTGTCGATGGGGCTGTCATACGCCTACACCTATTGGAAGATTCCGCCGGCCCGCAACACGGTGCAGGAAGCACTCAACGCAACGCTGACCCCGCCGGTCACAACCCCTGTCTTCCAGGACGTTTACATCGTTTACACGCCCAAGCACGCCTGGTCGGGTTCGATCGACTATGACCTGCCGCTGGGCAACGATGGCATGGCGTTGAAGTTCCACCTCGATGCAAACTATTCCGGCGCGGCCTATACCTTCGATAATGAGCCGACCCGCAATCAAACGAGCTTCGTCGTCAATGGTCGGATCAGTCTGGCCGATATCCGGATGAGCGATAGCGGGCAGGCCCTCACAATCGCGGCCTGGGCGCGCAACCTGTTGAATGAATCGCACATCTATCGCCGTTCCAACGCCAACGGCTCATTGGTGACCGTTCTGAACAGTAACACCCAGAGCACGGTGCTGGGCGATTATGCCAACTTCAACCCGCCGCGGACCTTCGGGATCGAGGCAACGATCAAGTTCTAAATTTCAGGAATCCTCCCTGACTCGCGGGGCGGCGGACTTTGGTCCACCGCCCCGCTTTTTTTAAGCCAGGCCGTTGCAGATCACGTAGCCGCCGATTGCGATGACCAGGGCGGCAAAGCCCAGTTCCATTGCGCGCTTGCGCGCCGCGAGGCGCTTGCCGAGCGGGATGCCGGTTACTGCGCCGATTATCCCGCCGATCACCATCAGGCCGACCAGCGGCCAGTCAACATAACCGGACAGGGCGTAAGACGTTGCCGTGGTCAGGCCGAGCGCGGTGACCACCACGAGCGAGGTGCCAACTGCCACCCGCAGTGGCATCCCCGTTGCCATGACAAGGCCGGGGACAATCAGGAAGCCGCCGCCAATCCCAAAGAATCCGGCAAGCAGGCCAACAGAAAATCCCGTGGGGATCAGGCGTGGCAGCAGCACCGAGGCTGTACTCCGTTCCAGCCGAACGTCCGGGTTGTCTGCGGTTTTACGCGGGCGGAGCATCGAAAGGCCGACGATCACCATCAAGGCTCCGAACAGGACGAGCAGCCGCTGTCCGTCCATCGCCTTGCCTGCCTCGGCACCCAGCGCTGAACCAAATACCCCGGCAAGTGCAAAGGTGAGCGCGCAGGGCCACTTTACATTGCCGCTGCGAGCATGACCGGCCAGGCTGCTCGCCGCATTGAGCGCCACCGCGACAGCTGCCGTGCCGATCGCTGCGTGGGGTGACGGGACGCCGACCACGTAAACCAGCAACGGCACGGCGAGAATCGATCCCCCACCGCCAACCAGGGCCAGCACCAACCCTATGGCCGACCCGGCAGCAATTGCGGCGAGGATTGTCTCAGGGCCCATTGGCTCAGGCCGCCGCGCGGCGGTTCCAGGGCATTAGGGCCAAGACCTTTGCCATGCCGCACCAGCCGCTCACACCGGCAAAGGTGAGGCCAGCACCAACAAAGCCGCTGAGGCCGATCCACGCCTGGTTGACGGTGAAGGACAGGATCACGCCCGCCAGGACGAGCAGGCCGGCAGTGATTTGAACCTGGCGCATGATCTCCAGCGGCGCCTTGGCATCGGTGATCACGGGCAGGCCGGCTTTGCGCCATCCATCGATCCCACCTTCGAGCAGGTATGCTTGGCATGGGCTTGCTGTCGCCAGCTGGGCGGCATTGGCATCGGTACGCATGCCCGAGCGGCAGTGATAGATGACCGCCGGGGCATCGCCCAGCGCCAACTCATTGCCGAGCGGAATGTTTCGCGATCCTGGGATGCGGCTGCGGGCATGTTCATCGGCCGCGCGGATATCGATCAAGGCTGCACCCTCGGCAATTCGCGCCTGGGCCTCGGCGGGGGTGATCTTGGTTAGGGTCATGGTTCTAGTCCATCTGGCAATAGAGTTGGTGGAGCGTGACGAGCAGCTGTTCGCAGCGCGGGTCGGCGATGCGGTACCAGGCAACCTGAGCCTCGCGTCGGAAGGCAAGCAGGCCTTCCTCGCGCAGTACAGCAAGGTGCTGTGACAGTGCCGACTGCGACAGGCCAACCGCCTGGGCCAGATCGCCCACGCGCATCTCGCCATGTTCGGCCAACTGGCACAGCACCATCAGCCGGCGCTGATTGCCCATGGCCTTGAGCATGGCTGAAACTTCGGCGGCATTGGCGGCAAAGCGCTCAAGGTCGGTAGTGAGGCTGGACATCGCGGCTCCATATATTAGCTATTGCTAAATAAGAATCTGCTAATATATGTCAAGCGCAAAGGAGTCGTCTGATGATCAATTCCCCACATATTCAGGCTTTCTTCGATGAAGCGACCTTCACCGTGACCTATCTGGTCGGCGATCCGGCAACGCAGCAGGCGGCCGTGATTGATCCCGTGCTCGATTTTGATCCTGCTTCCGGCACGGTCTCAACCGCTTCTGCCGAGAACGTCCTCGCGGAAGCAAATGCGAAGGGCTGGACCATAACCCGCGTGCTTGAAACCCATGCCCATGCCGATCACCTCTCGGCCGCGCCGTTGATCAAGGCCCGGACCGGGGCGCGGATCGGGATCGGTTCCCAGATCGGCGATGTCCAACGGGTCTTCGCTGGAATATTCAACGCACCGGATGTTTCCGGTACCGGGGCAGAGTTCGATGATCTCTTTGCCGATGGCCAGACTTTCTGGATTGGCAAACTGGAAGTCGAAGTGCTCCATACGCCGGGCCATACCCCCGCGTGCATCTCTTACCGGATCGGCGACGCCGTTTTCGTCGGCGATACGCTGTTCATGCCGGACTATGGCACCGCCCGCGCCGACTTTCCCGGCGGCGATGCGGCCGCGCTCTATCGCTCGATCCGCCGGATCCTCTCACTCCCGGCGGAAACACGGTTGTTCATGTGCCATGATTACAAGGCGCCCGGGCGTGCTCATTACGCGTGGGAATCGACCGTTGCCGAAGAGCGGGCCAGAAATGTCCATATCCATGATGGAGTGGAGGAAGCGGATTTTATCAGGATGCGGCAGGATCGCGACAAGGGTCTGGCTGCGCCGCGTCTCTTGCTCCCGTCAGTCCAGGTCAACATTCGCGCAGGGCATTTCCCGCCGGCCGAAGGCAACGCGGTCCACTATCTGAAATTGCCGCTTCAGCTGCCGGAGGGAGCAGACTGGGCTTAGGGATCGATCCCTTCCGGTAGGACCAGTATCTCGAGCCCCTGGTCCGGTTCAAGATATCGCCGGGCCAGCGCGAGGAGGTCTTCCGCAGTAAGCCCGGCAATGATGGCGCGCGACTGGGCGAAGCGATCCAGCTCATCGGACTTTGACTGGGAGCGATTGACCAGCCCCAACCAGCCGGCATTGGTCTTGAGTGCGGCATCAAGATTTTCGAGCAGCGGCGCCCGCGCGCGCTGGACCACGTCGGCGGTGACCGGGGAATTGCGCAGTTCTGTCAGCAGATTGCGGATCGCCGCACGCGTGGCTGCAACTTCCTTCACGTCAACCGAGGCGCGGATATAGAACGTACCGTAACCTGGCCAGGTACGGGGCGTGCTTGCGCCCACGCCGGGGGAATAGGCCTTGCCCAGGGCCTCGCGCAGGGTGTCGGTCAGTTCAACCTGGACCACCCGCTGGAGCAGTTCGAGCGCAATGGCCTGCTTGAGATCTTCACCGTCGCGAGTCGGCCAGTTGTAGGTGAGCAAGGCTTGATCCTTGGCCCCCCTGTGCCGCAGAACGCGCGGAGTGCGATCCTTGGTAAAACTTCGCGCACGCTGTTGGGCATAGGGCAGGAAGGCTGGTTCCCGCGCCGGCAGGGCTCCCAGTGTCTTGCCAACCAATGCAATCGCTTGCGCCTCGTCGAAATCACCGACCAGCGCCAGCTCGATCGCACCCTTGCCGAGGCGGTCAGCCACGGTGTCCTTGAGCTGGGCGAAGGTCAGCTTGCGATAGTCCTCGACCTTGCCGAGCGAGAAGCGCGGGTCCTGATCCGACAAGATGCCACCAAGAGCGGCCGAAAATGCCGAATCCGGTGTCGCGCCGATGGCCGCGAAGAAGTTGTTGATCGTTTGGCGGAAGAGCACTTCGCCCTCGGGCCGGTATCCTGGATCGATCAATTGTGCCGCCAGCACCTGCAGCTGCAATTCGAGGTCGGCCGGGGTGGTTGTGGCCCCGGCGGCGAAGGTCTCCGCACCAGCGCCCATCCCGGTCCCGACTGTCCGTCCGGCCAGCAGGCTGTCGAGCTCGTCGCGCGAATGCTTGCCAAGGCCGCCTTGGCTGAAAACGCCCATCATCTGCGTCGCTAACGGATTTTCACGCGTCGCCAGCATGTTTCCACCGTCGACCGACAGGCTGACCCAGATCCGATCCTTGGTCAGGTCAGTCCGCTTGAGATTGAGCATGACCCCGTTGGCGAAGCGCACCTGGCGGATGCCATAGCGCGGCTCGGTCACGTCGCTGGCGACCTGTCCGGCGGGGCCAAAAGAGGTGTAGGCAAAGGCGCCTGCGGCCTTGCTTTCCGGCCTCGTCACCTTGGCCTTGGATGCCGCATCCCAGGCATCGCGCAAGGCCTTGGTGCCCCCTTCGGGTTCGCGCCGCCCCTGAAAACGGATCAGCGGCTGTTCCAGCGGGACCAGTTCGCGCTTGAGTGCAGCCAGCACCGCATCGGGGGTAATCTGCGGAATGAATGCTTCGAGCCGTTCGAGCGAGCGGCTGGGCTTGTCGGGCACGATGTCGTTGGTCACCAGTGCAATCACCGCGCCAAGCAGGGTGCCGTGGCTGCGGGTGCTTTCGCTGGCGGCAGCATTGCGCGCCGCACTGCGTGAATTGGCAATCTGTTCGGCCACTTCGGCCTGGCTGAACCCGAATTCCAGTGCGCGGCGATACTCCTCGGTCGCGGCCAGCAGCCCGCGTTTCCAGCCACCGTCAACCGTCTCTACCGCCAGGTTGGTAGAGCGGCCTTCCTGGAACACATCGCTGGTGCTGACACCTGCACCCCGAAACGGGGGATTTGCTTCGCGCGTGCGGCGCAGCAGGCGGCGATTGAGGATGCCATAGCCAACTTGCCGCAGCAGGTTTTCCCGTCGCTGGGCCAGGCTGTCCGGTTCCTCAAGCCATGGTCCGTGGCGGGTTACGGTTATCCGTTCGGACAGAGCCTGATCAATGAACACGTCCTCGCGCGGTTTGGCCTTGGGGTCGAATGGACCGGCGGGGGGCTGGGGTTCGGCCGGGGCACCTTGCCAGCTCCCAAAGCGGGCCTTGATCAAGGCCTCCACGGCTTCGACCGGGAAATCGCCAATGACCAGCAAGGTCGTCTGCGCCGGGACATATTCGCGCCGCCAGAATGCCCGCAGCCGTTCGGCAGTTGCGTTGTTCAGCGTTTCCTCGGTGCCGATTGGCAGGCGCTGGGAATAGCGGGCCTGTGGGTGGAGGAACTGCATCTGGTCTTCGAAATTGCGCAGGGCAAAGGTATTCCGGTCCCGCTTCTCGGAGAGGATAACGCCGCGTTCACGCTCAACCGCTGCCTGGCTGATTGTCAATTCGCTGGCGGTTTCCCGCATCAGCATCAGGGCCGTATCAAGCAGGGCCGGATCGTTGCGTGGCAGGTCGAGTTTGTATTCGGTGCGCTCAAACCCGGTAGAGGCATTGGTATCCGCGCCGAAGGCCAGGCCCAGCCGCTCGAGCAGCTTGACCATCTCACCCTCGGGTACGTTGGTGCTGCCGTTGAAGGCCATATGCTCGACGAAATGGGCAAAGCCGCGCTCGTCATCGGCCTCGTCAAGCGAGCCGGTGCCAACCACCATGCGCACCAGCGCCTGCCCCTTGGGCGTGGCATTGCTGCGGATAACATAGCGCATGCCGTTGTCGAGCTTGCCGAAGCGGTAACCCTCATCGACCGGGACGTCGCTCGCCTCGAACGCCCAGGTGGGCTTGGCGGGTGGCGCGACACTGGCCACCGCGCCCCGCTGCGGTGCGCAGGCGGCGAGTGCGGAGGTCGAAAGAACGAATGCGAACAAAAGCTTGCGTGACGTCATGGGCCAGTTCTTGCCCAGACGCCCGCTGCCTGCAAGCACCAATTGGCGAGCGGTTACTTCCCGCGCAGCTTGCGGTGGGCGGAAAGGTCCAGAACCTCGCTCGGGCCGTTGTCGGTATCGAGCAGGCCAAGCCGCCGGGCGACTTCCTGATAGGCTTCTTCCTCACCGCCCAGGTCGCGGCGGAAGCGATCCTTGTCGAGCTTTTCGCCCGTCACCATGTCCCACAGGCGGCAGCCATCGGGGCTGATCTCGTCGGCCAGGATCACGCGGCTATATTCGCCGTCCCAGATCCGCCCGAATTCAAGCTTGAAGTCGACCAGGCGGATGTTGATCGCGGCGAACATGCCGCACATGAAATCGTTCACCCGGATCGCCATTGATGAAATGTCCTGCATTTCTTCATTGGTGGCCCAGCCGAAGCAGGCGATTTCCTCTTCGGAAACCAGCGGGTCGCCCAGCGCGTCATCCTTGAGGCAGTACTGGATGAGGGTGTGGGGGAGTGGTTCGCCCTCGGGAATGCCAAGGCGCTTGGAGATCGAGCCGGCCGCGACATTGCGGACCAGAACTTCGATCGGGATAATCTCAACCTGCCGCACCAGCTGCTCGCGCATGTTGAGCCGCTTGATGAAATGGGTGGGGATGCCGATGTGGCTCAGCCGCGTGAAGACGTGCTCGCTGATGCGGTTGTTGATCACGCCTTTGCCGTTGATCGTGCCCTTTTTCTGGGCATTGAAGGCTGTGGCATCATCCTTGAAATACTGGATCAGGGTGCCGGGCTCGGGACCTTCGTAAAGGATCTTGGCCTTGCCTTCGTAGATTTGGCGGCGACGGGACATGAGCGGCTTCCCTGCAAGGAAAAATGATAAGCCCCGGCTGGACGAGCCGTAAAAGACTGCTCTGCCGGGGCCCCATTCCTATAGGCAAGCCGAGCCAAAAGGCAAAGCCTTAACCCGCTTCACGCCGCCTCTTTCCACGGCTGCGCCGTATCGCATGCCGGGTTCGGGTGGGCAGCGGGGCAGAGGGGGAACCCGAACCAGCCGGTCTGCTTCCCGTAAAAATTGAGCGATGGGTTTGACTGACTGCTGATAATACGTAAGCTCTCCCTAGACGCCATAAAAGTGGCGCAATGTGGGTAAGCCTCTCCAGCGGGCTACACGCCCGATGACGGAGGCGCCCGTCACGAGGAGGAGAGGTTATGTCAGTGCGCCAGATGCGGATCGGTTCCACGTCATTCATTGCCCTTGCGGTTGCCACCATTTCGGCACCGGCCTTTGCCCAGAACAGCGATGCTGATGATCAGCCAAGCGATGCCAAGGAAATCGTCGTCACCGGTTCACTCATCCGTGGATCGAGCGAAGAGGCGCCCGCACCGGTTGACGTGATCGGCGCCGAAGAGCTCTCCAAGCAGGGCAGCCCCTCGGCGATCGACCTCCTCAAGAACCTGCCCAACTCAAGTGGGATCATCGGCGATGCCAACCAGTTTGATGCGCGCGCCCAGGGCAACGAAGGCGTTGCCTCGGTCAACCTGCGCGGTCTTGGTCCGCAACGCACCCTGGTGCTGCTGAATGGCAAGCGCATCGTTCAGTCAGGCGGCAGCGGGATCCCGATCGTTGACGTCAACCTGATCCCTTCCGGCGCAATCGGCCGGATCGAGGTGCTGAAGGATGGCGCCGCAGCTACCTATGGCTCGGATGCGATTGCCGGGGTGGTCAACTTCATCACCCGCACCAACCAGGACGGCTTCCGCGCCTCGGCCGATTATCGCTACATTTCGGGTTCAGACGGCGATTATGGCGGGGCAGTCAGCTATGGCCATTCGGGCGATGGCGGGCGGATTTTCGTCTCCGCCGGTTACCAGCGCCGCTCTGAATTGCAGACAGTGGACCGCGACTTCACGATCCAGCCCTATCCCAACAATCCGCAGGGCGGCTGGACCGGGGGTGGCAATCCAGGGAACTTCGATTTCAATGCCACGGTTGGCGGACTAGTCTTTACGACTGATCTGGGCTGCGAGGCCCTGGGTGGCTTCCGCAGCCTGCCCGGATCGAGCACCGACCGCTGCTTCAACCAGTATGGCCTGTTCGGCAACCTGGTTGAGCCGGAAGAACGCTTCCAGCTGTTCCTTGATGCCGAGGTGGATCTTTCCGAAAGCACCAGCCTGCGGATGAATGCGCTGTGGGGGCATTCCGAAACGCGGATCACCACATCGCCCAGCTATCTGCCGACGCTGCCGCCTTCAGCCAATGCTGCGGGCGGCGGGGGCGGGGTGTTCCAGATCCCGACCTATGCCCCGGCGCTGCGTGACTATTGCCGGGTTTATGGCGCAGCAGCAGGCTGCCTCACCGATGCAAGTGGCACGCCGCTGGCACCGGCGCTGGCCTTCCCGGTGCTGTTCCGCCCGGTCCTGCTGGGTGGCAATGCCCTGTTCCCCGGCCGCGGATCAGCCACTTCGCCGCGCATTTCGGACCAGATGATGGTCACGGCGGAATTGGACACCGCGCTGTCGGACAAGCTCAACTTCACCACCAGCGTGACCTATAGCCGCTATGACCGTTCGTTTGGCGGCACCGATACCTTCGGTGACCTGTTCCAGAATGCACTGGCGGGCTTTGGCGGCCCGAACTGCGCCTATTCCTCCACGGCATCGCGCGCCGGCCTTTCGGCAACGCAGCTGGCGGCACTGGCGGGGACCAACGGCTGTACCTTCTGGAACCCGTTCTCGACTGCGGTTCAGGGTAACCCGGTAACCGGGCAGACGAACCCCAACTATGCCGGTTCGCGCGGCACCAATGGTCTGTCGACCGCGCCAGGGGCCGGCCTGATCAACGACCTTGGCACGCTTGACTGGATGTTCCAGACGCCCAACACTCAGGCCTTTACGACGCAATTCGTGGCCGATGCGGTGATTTCGGGCCAGACGGGGCTGACCCTGCCGGGCGGCGAGGTGGGCTTCGCGCTGGGCGCGCAGTATCGCCGCAACACCTATAGCCGGCGTTACAACAACATATCGAACCTAGATTTCAACCCTTGCCCTGGCACGCCACTTAACCCGTCGGCGACTTGCACCCCGCAGACCGGTGCCCTTGGCTTCCTGGGGACCAACCGAAATGGCGATAGCAAGGGCGATGTCTATGCGGCCTTTGCTGAATTGCAGCTGCCGGTGACCGATGCGTTCAATGTCCAGTTGTCTGCCCGATACGAAGACTATGGCGGCGCGGTGGGATCGACCTTTGACCCGCAGGCCCGCGCCAAGTTCCAGCTGACTGACTGGCTGGCGATCCGCGGCGGTATTGGCACCACCTTCCGTGGCCCGCCTTCGCAGAGCCTTGCAGGCAACCTGACCTCGCTGCAGATCATTGGCAGCTCTTTCCGGGCGATCGATATCAACGGCAATCCGAATCTCGCACCCGAAAGCGCGACAACTTACAATGGCGGCTTGCTGATCAATACCGGTGGTTTCCGGGCCAGTGTCGATTACTTCAAGTATGACTTCACCGGCCCGATCGAAAGCGAGCCGGTGGCGGGGATCGTGGCGGCTATGTTTGGGGCGAGTGGAACTGCCAATTGCGGCAATCCGGCCTACGCGGCGCTGCAATCACGCTTTACGTTTACCGGGGCGGGCTGCGGCGTTGGTAACGTACAACGGCTTCGCACACAGTATGTGAATTCAGCGGACGTCAGCACTTCGGGTATCGACTTTACCGCCAGCTATGAACTGCCGGTCGGGACAGGGTCAGTCACGGCTGGTTTTGCCGGTACCTATGTGATCGATTACAACACATCTGACGTGGTCGTCGAAGGGGTCACCGTGCAGCCGGCCTTCGATGCTGTTGGCCTGCTCAACTACCAGACCACGGCTTATCCGCTGCCAAAATGGAAGGGGAATGCCTACCTCCAGGGTGATTTCGGCGATCATTCGCTGCGTCTGCAGGTCAATTACCTCGATGGTTATACCGACCAGCGCGGTGCGGCGATCTTTGGGCCCAATGCGGGTGCGCTGGCCGGGGCTTCGGTCACTACCGGCAAAAACATCGGCAGCTTTACCACTGTCGATGCCACCTATCGCCTGCGGTTGAAGACCGGCACGACGATTGCCCTGTCGGCGCTCAATATCCTTGACCAAGATCCGCCGTTCGCGCGGCTTGATCAGAACTACGATCCATTCACGGCCAGCCCGCTGGGCTTCACGGCCAAGATATCGATCACGCAGGACTTCTGATCGCCTGCGGCTGAAGGGGCAGGGGCGCGGAGGCGAAAGCTTCCGCGCCCCTTTGCTTGGATCGGTAGCCCGGCATTGTCAGTAACCGAAGCTCAGGATTCGCGTTACTTCCCGCCCAGCAGGTGCTGTTGCCAGAACTGCAGTTCGGTCCAGAACTGGTAGTCCTGGTTCTCCTTCTTCCCGAACCCGTGGCCTTCATTCATGCCGACGAGGTGCCAGGCGGTGCGGCCCTTGGCGCGGACGGCGGCGACCATCTGGTCAGCCTCGCTCTTGGGCACGCGCGGATCGTTTCCGCCGGTCACCACCAGCAACGGGATGGATAGCTTGTCGACGCTGGTCAGCGGCGAAATTTCCAGCAGCTTGGCGCGCTGCTTGGGATCGCGTTCATCCCCATATTCCACCCGGCGCAGGTCGCGGCGATAGGACTGGGTGTTTTCCAGGAAGGTAACGAAGTTGCTGATCGCAACAATGCAGTCCGCTGCCTTGAAGCGGTCGCCATAACGGATCGCGCTGGCATAGCACATATAGCCGCCATAGGATCCGCCCTGAACCGCCATGCGGCCGGCATCGATCGTCGGATCGGACTGGAGCCGATCGAGGAAGGCGCCGATGTCCTTGACCGAATTCTCCCGCAGGAACGGCCCGTTATCAAGGCTGACGAAGCGCTTGCCATATCCGGTCGAACCGCGAACGTTGGGATAGAACACCGCGATGCCCTGTTCGTTGAGCAGGTAATTGGTCCGCCCGCGGAAACCGGGGGTGGACTGGCCTTCCGGCCCGCCGTGGATATTGACGATCAGCGGTCGCTTGCCCGGAAACTTGGCCGGATCGGGCCGATAGAGGAAGCCTGAGACCATTTCTCCGTCAAAGCTCTTCACTTCGACCAGTTCGGGTTCGACGTTACGGGCTGGATCGAGCCCGCCGGTCTCGCTTTCGGTCCAGCGCTTCACGGCCAGTGTCCTGGGATCGACCGAGAAGGCATCGGTCGGCACTTTGGCCGAGGAGACGGTCAGGCCAATCTCGCCCCACGGTGCAATGTCGATCCCGCCAATCCCGCCGACCGGCAGGCCGGTGACTTCGCGCGACTGGCCGGTCTTGGGGTCAAGCAGGCGCAGCTTTGAAATGCCCGCTTCGTTGACGACATAGGCGATGAAGCTGCCGTCCGGAGCGATGTCAAAGCTCTCGACATCCCATTTCTTTTCCGGCGCGCGCGGGGTGAACTTGCCAGTCTTGGGATCGAGCGTGCCGAGCCGCTGGAAATCCGAACCCTCGTCGCTGGTCACCCACAGCGCGCCATCGGGGGCATATTTCGCCCCGCCATAGGCAATGGTCTTCTTGTGATCGCCGATCGGGGTCAGCTTGCTGGTGGCAAGATCGAGTAGATAGAGATCGCTCTTCTGGACCGATTGGTAATTGCCAACCACCGCCGTGGCATTGCCAGGCGCGAAATCCGCAATCCCCCAGCCGCCACCCTTGACCTGCAAGACCAGCTTGTTGCTGGCCGGATCACGCGGATCGATCACGTAGAGATCCGAATCCGCGCCATTGCGACGGGTGGACGAATAGCCAAGCAGCTTGCCATCGGCCGCGACGGCGTTGATCGCGTTGCGGCTCTTGCCGTCGGTCAGCAGGGTCAGCCGCCCATCCTTCAGCGTGTAGAGCTGCCAGAACTCATTGCCGCCCACGTCCTTGCGCACCACCAGCGTGCCGTCATTGGGCATATAGACCCCGCCCAGCGGTTCGGCCTCAAAGCTGATCTGGCGCCGGGCCATGCCGGGTGCAGCAACGGTGTGGAGCTGGGCGACATTCCCGAAGCGGGTCGAAACCAGCATCGCCTTGGTGTTCGGGTCCCAGTCAACGAAAGCAGCGGTGCGGAATTCCATATAGGGCCGGGTGGCCTCAACCAGCGCCATCGGCACGGCAGGGACGCCATCAGCCTCGATCGCAGCGGGCTTGGGCGCCACCGGGCCAGCATTCTGTGCTGCCGCGGGCAAGGGGAGGAGTGCCATGGCCGAAAGGCCGAGCATGATCTTGCGCATAGATGAAGAGCATCCCTGTTAACCGGTGATGCCGAAGCTTGGCCCGGCAAATCGCTTCGTTCAACCACGAAATCGACGAACCGCTGACAAGCCTCCGGCAAGGGTCTGCAGGACAAGGCCGGGCTTGCACTTATCGAGGCAGAGCGGCAGTTTGCAGCAATGCGTTCGTTGATCCTTGCCGCCACCCTGGCGCTGTCCGCGCCGGTCCTTGCCCAGAACACGGGCCCTGCCGCGCCTGCTGCCATCCTTGCCAACGCGCCTGCCGGAACCCGGTTCGGCCTGCTGGTGGTGGATGACCAGGGGCGGGAAGTCGCGGCTATCCGCCCCGATGATCGCTTTATCCCGGCCAGCAACACCAAGCTGTTCACGACCGCCGCGGCAATGGCCTTGCTGCACGATCAGCCCGCCGACGGCGCGATGATCGGGATGGTGCTAGGCAAGGGCCGGGCGCCTAACGTGGTGATCAAGGGCAGTGGCACGCTTAACCTGTCCACCGCGCCGGAATGCATCACCAATTGCCTTGGCCCCTTGCTGGATCAGATTGCGGCCAAGACGCGCCTGGTCAGCGATGTCATCGCCGATGACAGTGCGATGACCGACCAGCGCTGGAGTCCGGGGATGAGCTGGAACAACATCGGCACCGATTCCGGCACGGCGACTTCGGCCCTGGTGATCGACAACAATGAATTGCCGATCGTTGTTACGCCGGGCGCGGTGGGTCAACCCCCGGCGGTAGCGGTTTCGGCCTATTACACCCTGATCAATCAGGCCGTGACCGTGGTTGAGGGGGACACGCGGCTGTGGATCGACCGCGCCGTTGGTGGCCGCGTGTTGCGGCTTTTCGGAACGATCAAGGCCGGCGCGCAGCCCTGGCGCGAGCTGATGGGGCTGGACGATCCGGCTGACTATGCCGGCTGGCTGGTGGCCAAGGGCTTGGCGCAGCGCGGTGTGAAAGTGCGCGGCGCGGTGAAAACGGTGCACCGCCTGGCGGGCATGCCGGCGATCACGCCCAACTATAAGCTGTCCTTCGCGGTCGAAGCCCGGGCGACCCCGCTGGCCGAAGAGGTCGCGCTGATCAACAAGGTCAGCCAGAACCTTCATGCCGAATTGCTGATGCGGCGGCTCGCCTTTGCGGCTCCGGCACCGCAGCCCGGCAAGCCGGCCCCGCTCGACAGCCTTGAGCAGGGGCTTGCTGCTGCGCGCACCGTCTTTGCTGCCGCTGGCCTGCCGCGCGGCGGCTATGACTTTGCCGATGGCTCGGGCATGTCGACCTACAACCGCATCTCGCCGCGCGCTGCGGTGGCCTTGCTGCGCTGGACTGCGCTTCAGCCGTGGGGCGGGAAGTTTCGGGCTTCGCTTCCAGTGGGCGGACAGGATGGCACGCTGCGCCGCCGCTTTGCCGGTACCCCACTGGCGGGCAGGATCTTTGCCAAAACCGGCACGCTCAATGCCACCAATGCCCTTTCGGGCTGGATGATTGCCGCCAGCGGGCGCGAGCTGACATTCTCGATCATCGCCAACGACGTTCCCGACGGGTCAAGTGCTGTGGCGGCAATGGACAATGCCTTGCTGGCAATCGCTGCGCAAAACTGAACTGATATTCATGTTGCAACCGCGCAACATGAAATGCAGTTCGGCAGGCCGCGCGATGCATCCTCTTTCGCTACGCAATTCTTGCGTTAGTGTGACATCGATCCGCCCGCATCGGCGGTTATCTAGGGGGTTAGCATGATTGCACGTAATTTCACCCGGCTTGTCCTGACGAGCAGCGTAGCGCTGGGCGCGCTGGCCGCACCTGCCTTTGCGCAGGAAACGCCGGACATCACCAACCGCAATGCGCAGGAAGCTTCAAGCGAAGGCGGGGCAATCATCGTCACCGGTTCGCGGATCAAGCAGGACCCGACCAAGAGCGCGCTGCCGCTGCAGATCATCACCAACGCCGATATCGAGCGGGCGGGGATTTCCAGCGCCGAGCAACTGAACATGTACCTGACCTCAAGCGGGTCGGGTGCCGATAACCTGGCTTCGAATTCTGACGTTACCACCGGCGCCCAGCGTGGCACCAACGGTCTGTCCGCCGCCAACCTGCGTGGCCAGGGCAGCGCGGCGACGCTGGTCCTGCTCAATGGTCGCCGTGTTGCGGCGCATGGCCTTTCGGGCCAGGCGGTTGACGTGAATCAGATCCCCTTCGCGGCGATTGACCGGGTGGAAGTGCTGAAGGACGGCGCTTCGGCAATCTACGGCACCGATGCCGTGGGCGGGGTGATCAACTACATCACCAAGAAGAACTACACCGGTCTTGGCGTCCAGGGCTTCTCGGACATGTCCGAGCAGGGCGGTGGTAACATCTACCGGCTGTCGGGCGTGGCCGGTTACGGCGATCTGGACGAGCAGGGTTTCAACATCATGGGCGCGGTCGCCTATAGCTGGAACAAGATCCTGCAGGGCTCGGATCGCGCGTTCGTGAACGGCAACCAGCCCGAGCGCGGTCTGTCGATCGATACCCGCGGTACGCCGATCGCGACCGTGTTCAACATCGGCAACAACGCGCTGTTCTTCCCTACCGGCACCCTGACCAGCGGCCTGACGCTGACGGCACCGAATGGCGGCAATGCGGCTTCGGGCGGGATCAACATCCTCGATCTGCCGGGCGGCGCGGGCTGCGCATCGATGGATGGCGGCATGGCCTATGACGAATTGCTGTGGAACTCGCCCAACAACGTCTATGCCTGCGCTTGGGATACGGGCCGAGCGGCTGCGCTGCAGCAGCCGATCAATACCCTGACTTACTATGCCAAGGGAACGGTCAAGCTGGGCGCCAGCGAAGCCTATGTCGAAGTGACCGGTTCTGATGCGGATTCGGCCAAGAGCTTTTCGCACAACCAGCTCTCGACCAACACCTCCACCCTGCCGATCGCCTATCCGCTGAACAGCTTGACTGCGGCGACCTACAACACGGTCTTCAACGCGATCCGCGGGGCCTTTGCTGGTAATGCGGCCCAGGTTGCGGCGCTTGATGCGCGTTATGGCCGCCCGATTGGCTTCCGTTGGCGCTGCATTCCTTGCGAACGCCGTGAATATGTGACCAACACCCAGACATTCCGCGTCGCGGGCGGGGTGGAAGGTCCTCTGCCGCTTGAGGGCTGGGACTATCGGGCCGGCGCCTCGTTGGCGCGCAGCGAAAGCTCTTCGGTCCTCGGCACCGGCTATCACTATCGCGGCGTCTTTGCCTCGGCTGCCGATGCTGCCGGTTCGGGCGTTGCCGGTGCAGTAAGCGGTGGGGTCGATCCGCGCGCTCCGACTGCGCCGGGTGCTTCGGCCCCGGGCCTCGTCGGCCTGATCAACTCGGGCATCCTCAACCCCTTCAGCCTGACCCAGACCGATGCTGCGCTGGCCGGGCTCCGGGCGATCTCTGCCGAGGGTGTTTCGCTGTATGGCGGCCGCTACAAGGTGGTCCAGGTCGATGCCTCGGCTTCGGGTCCGCTGTTTGGCCTGCCGGCCGGTGACGCCCAGCTTGCCGTTGGCGTCGACTACCGCCGTGAAACCTATGAGTTCAACGGATCGGCCGCTGCAGCTGCCAGCTCGCCAAACATCTTCAACGCCGCGTTCGATAACGTGAACGCGCTGACCCCGAAGAACCGGACGATCAAGGCGGCCTATGCCGAAGTCTTGCTGCCTCTGTTCGATGGTTTCGAGCTGACCGGCGCGCTGCGTATCGATGATTACACCGGCTTTGGCACTACCACCAATCCGAAGCTTACCGCTAAGTACCAACCGGTTGACTGGCTTATGCTGCGGGGTAGCTACAACACCAGCTTCCGCGTGCCGAGCTTCAACCAGATCTTCAATGGTGTGACGATCTCGCCATACTCAGGTAGTGATCTTGCCGACCCCACCAAGTGCCCGGGCGGCGTGCCGACCAGCGCTTTTGGTTCGGGTCAGCCTTGCGCCCAGATCCGCCCTGACATTGCAACAGGCGGTAACCTCGTCCTGCGGCCCGAAACTGCGAAGCAGTGGAGCCTTGGCGCCGTGCTGCGTCCGGCCCCGAAGTGGAGCGCTTCGGCCGATTTCTGGGTGATCAACGTTGAGGATACCATCCAGACGCTGACCCTGCGCCAGTTGATCGACAATGCTTCTACCTTCCCGGAAAAGTTCATCCGTGATGCGAGTGGCAATGTGACCCAGATTGACCAGCGCTGGATCAACGCCGGTGCGCGCCAGACCCGCGGTATTGAATTCGCCCTGCGTGGTGGTTTCGATTTGGGGGGAAGCTCAGCGGTGAATATGGGCTTTGATGGCACTCTGCTGCTGCGCAAGCTGGAGAAGGTGGCGCCATCGCTGGCCTTCACCAGCCAACTCGGCGTGTTCAGCTATGCCGGTGACCTGGGGCTGAAGTGGAAGCATAACGCTTGGGTTAACTGGTCGAATGACGATTGGTCGGCCACGCTGACCCAGGTGTTCCGTGGCACCTATGCCAACCAAAAGCTGCCTGGCATCGCGGCTGGCACGGTGGTTCGCGCTGGATTCAATGAAAAGGTTGATCCCTATTCGATCTATCATCTGGCTGTCAGCTATCTGGGCTTTGGCCCCAACTACAAGGTAACCTTGGGGGTCAAGAACCTGCTCGACAAGGATCCGCCGTTCGCCATCACATACGATGGCAACACCGGGGCCGGCAGTTCGTGGGAACCGCGCGTGGCTGATCCACGCGGTCGTTCCTTCACTGTGGCAGTCGAAGTGAAGTTCTGATCGTTTCGATCAAAACCGGAAAATTTGGGGGCGCGACCGATGGTCGCGCCCCTTGCCATTTTGGCGGCCAAACGTCTGTATCATAGGCAAAATTAGGGGTATCGTTAACCGTCGCTTTACTCAATTGCGCCAAAAGGCGCGTAAACTGCATCATCGAGCAACGCCAATGGACATGAGCCCAGCCAGCCAGCCCCAATTGAAAGCGATAGGTGGGCGCCGGGCGAATCGGCGGATCTTTGACGCGCAGATCCAATTCCGGAAGGGCATGAAGCGGGCAGTGGTGAAGCTGCGGGATATCTCGCAGTTTGGAGCACGGATATCAGGCGTGTTTCTGGTTCATGAGCATGACCACTTTTACGTGACATTGCCGGGCCTGGCGCCAATCGAGGCGCGTGTTGCCTGGGTCGCGCAATTCGAGTTTGGCTGCGAATTTATGCAGCCGCTTAGCCCGGTCATCCTTGAAGCCATTATCAACCGCAGCTGAGCCGTTTTGGCTTAACAAGCTTGGTTCGCCGCCGGCCCGATTGCCCGGAACTTAGGAGGGCTGGTTAATGCGCTCGCGGTGAGGGCTGGCGAACTCTTCGCCAAGCAAGGCAACAATACGTTCACCGACGACCGAAGGCTCCTTGTTCCTTAGCGGATCCTCGCCCGGATAGGCTTTTGCGCGCATTGACGTGCGCGTCGCACCCGGATCGACGATTGCAACACGGATCGGGGTGATATTGCGCACTTCCTGCGCGTAGCAATCGACCAGCACCTCCGCAGCGGCCTTGCTGGCCGCATAGGCACCCCACCAGGCACGGGGCGACGTGGCAACCGAGGTCGTAAGGTAAATGAATCGCGGGTTCTTGCCTTGGCGCAGCAGCGGATCGAACCGGGCGATTAGCGCCTGGGTGGCCGAGGCGTTGATCGTCAGGGCATTGGCCAGGCTTTTCGCTTCGATATCCGTCACGCCGGTCAACTGGGGGAGGACGGCAGCGGCATGGACCAATATGTCAAGCGCCCCCCAGCGGCTGGTGATAGCTTGGGCGAGCCGGGCAATGCCATCGCCTTCGGCAAGGTCTACCGGCGCGATCGTGACGGCGCCGCCGGCCTCGAAGATGGCTTCCTCAACCGCTTCAAGCGCCTTGGTGTCACGGCCCGTCAGGATCACGTGCGCGCCTGCTGCTGCCAGCGCCTGCGCCGTCGCCGCGCCAATGCCGCGGCTGGCGCCCGTTACGAGCGCAATCTGCCCGGTAAGGTCAGTCATGCGACCTTACCGACCGGGAGATCGAGCTGATCGGTTTCCGCCGCGCGGTCCGCCAAGTCAGTCAGTTTGGTCGGATAGTCGCCCGTGAAGCAGGCATCGCAGTGCTGAGGGCAAGCAGAATTGCGGCTCTTCTCGCCCACGGCACGGTAAAGCCCGTCAATCGAAACGAAGGCCAGGCTGTCAGCGACGATGAACTTGGTCATTTCATCCAGGTTCATCCGTGCCGCCAGCAGCTTGTGCCGCTCAGGCGTGTCGACGCCATAGAAGCAGGAATTGTTGGTCGGCGGGCTGGCTACGCGGAAGTGGACTTCCTTGGCCCCGGCATCGCGCATCATTTGCACGATTTTCATCGAGGTGGTGCCGCGTACGATTGAATCGTCGATCAGCACGATCCGCTTGCCTTCGACCAGCGCGCGGTTGGCGTTGTGCTTGCGCTTAACATCAGCGTGACGCGCACCATCCGACGGTTGGATAAAGGTCCGCCCGACATAGTGCGAACGGATGATGCCCAGACCAAAGGGAATGCCGCTTTCCTGGGCATAGCCGATGGCGGCGGGAACGCCACTATCCGGCACGGGCACGACCAGATCGGCCTCAACCGGGGCTTCGCGCGCCAGCTCAATCCCGATCTTGCGGCGCACTTCGTACACCGATTGCCCGCCTGAAACCGAATCCGGCCGGCTGAAATAGACGTGTTCGAAGATGCAGGGGCGGGGCGGGTGGCTGCCGAAGGGGCGGTGGCTGGAAACCCGGCCATCCTGACGCACTTCGACAATCTCGCCGGGCTCGATCTCGCGCACGAACTGCGCGCCGACGACATCGAGCGCAACCGTTTCGCTGGCAAAGACCGTGGCATCACCAATCTTGCCCATAACCAGCGGGCGGATGCCCAGCGGATCGCGGCAAGCGATCATCCGTTTCGGAGTCTGGCAGATCAGCGAATAGGCGCCTTCCACCATCCGCAGTGCATCGACAAAGCGATCGAGCAGCGTGGGATAGCGGCTGGTCGCGATCAGGTGGATGATCACTTCGGTATCGGATGTCGATTGGAAGATCGCACCCTTGTCGACCAGCTCCTGCTTCAGGCGCATGGCGTTCGAAATATTGCCGTTGTGGGCGATCGAGAAGCCACCGCGCGCCAAATCCGCATGAAGCGGCTGGACGTTACGCAGGCCCTGTCCGCCAGTCGTCGAATAGCGCACGTGGCCAGAGGCCATGTGGCCCGGCAATTCGTTGATGATCGTCTGATCGGCAAAGACCTGGGCCACGTGGCCCAGCCCGCGCCGGGCGAAGAATTCCTTGCCGTCCCAGCTGACAATGCCGCAGGCTTCCTGCCCGCGGTGTTGCAGGGCATGGAGGCCCAGGGCGGTAATGGCGGCGGCTTCGGGACTACCGATAACGCCGAAGATGCCACATTCCTCGCGCAGCTTGTCGCCGTCGCTGTCCAGGAACGGGTGAGTAATGTTCATGATGGAATCGCCTGCCAAGTGCGCTCGCGCTTCGCCAGCGCCTTTGGCCGGACTCGCGCTCCAAGGCAAGCATGGGTTCGTATCCGTCCCCAGAGGCGGTCCAAAGGCCGGGTTGCAAGCCGGCCGGCGGAGGCCCAATTCCCGCGGCTCTGGGCAGGAAGGATCGCACCATGAACTATATCTCGAGCCACATCGACCACGACGAGGGCGAGACCAAGCTGTTCGTGCCGGACGAAGTCCAGGATGCACTGCGCACCCTGCTGCACTGGGTGGGTGAGGATCCCGCCCGCGAAGGCCTGCTTGATACCCCGGCGCGCGTCGCGCGGGCATGGCGCGAATACTGTCAGGGAAACGAAGAAGACCCGGCGCTGCACCTGTCGCGCACGTTCGAGGAAGTGGGCGGCTATGATGAGGTCGTGCTGCTGAAGGACATCCCGTTCCAGTCTCACTGCGAACATCACATGGCGCCGATCACCGGCAAGGCGTCGATCGCCTATCTGCCCAAGAACCGGGTGGTTGGCATTTCCAAGCTTGCGCGCGTGCTCCATGGCTATGCCCGCCGCCTGCAGATCCAGGAACGCCTGACTGCCGAGGTGGCCGAATGCATCTGGCACCACCTTCAGCCGCAGGGCGTGGCCGTGGTGATCGAGGCGCAGCACGGCTGCATGACCGGGCGCGGGGTCCGCACCCCCGGCGTCGGCATGGTCACCAGCCGCATGCTCGGCTGCTTTCTGGATGACGAGCGCAGCCGCAAGGAAGTGCTCAGCCTGATGGGCTATTGAGCCAGGCGGTCATCTTCGGGGCCAGCGGCGGGATCGGCGCGGCGCTAGCTGCAGCCGTGGCCGCCAGCGGGCGTTACCAGCGGGTCTGGGCCGGATCGCGCACAGGCTCTGGCGCCCCGGCTGGCACGACACGCTTCGCCTTTGACCTGACCGACGAGGCCAGCATTGCCAAGGCTGCCAGCGCGATCGGGCCGGAGGTAACGCTGGTAATCGTGGCAACTGGCATTCTGTCCGATGGCACCGATTTCCAGCCCGAAAAGACCTTCAAGGCGCAGGACCCGGCCGCCTATGCCCGCGCCTTTGCGATCAACGCCACCGGCCCTGCGCTGATCGGCAAGCACTTCCTGCCCTTGCTGCCCCGGCGTGAGCGGGCCGTGTTTGCCGCGCTTTCCGCGCGGGTCGGCTCGATCAGTGACAATCGCCTCGGCGGCTGGCACGCCTATCGCGCCAGCAAGGCCGCGCTCAACATGATCCTGCGCAACTTCGCGATCGAACTGGGCCGCACCCATCCGCAGGCCGTTGTCGCCGCGCTCCATCCCGGCACCGTTGCGACAGAGCTTTCCGCCCCTTTCACCGGCATGCGCGAAGGGCAGCGCCTGTTCACGCCGGATGAGGCGGCTGGCTACTTGCTGAAAGTGATCGACGGGCTGAACCCGGAAGACAGCGGACAGGCCTTTGCCTGGGATGGCCAGCCTATCCCGTTCTGATCAGACGTCGGGGTGAGGCAGGCTGGTTATCGAAACGTCTCTCATGCGGCCTTTGTTGAAGCGAATCAGGATATTGAAATACATACCGTATGGCGACTTCAACGAGTCATCTGTCTCCAGGTAGACGGTGCCATAATCGTCCATCCATGTCCGAAACTTGCGGCGTAGCAATCGCTCAAGCTGTCTTTTTGCACCGGCGGGACTTGCCGCCGGATCTATCCAGGGTGGTACAAATTTAGAAGGCAGCTCGATCGTCTTGTCTGCAACTCTGCGATCAACAAATACATACCAGATACCGTCATTCAGCAGAACTGAGCAGGACAAGGGGTCCTTCCGGTCCCTACAGTCCTTACGCTTGCGCACTCCAGATGGAAGCTTGTCGACAACCTGGCCAAGCTTCAGTCTACCCACGTCTATGGCATCCACCGTTAGCGTGACGGTTTGCGTGGCCGCAGCTGGCGATGTGATTGCCAGTGTGCTGGCAAATAGCAGCCGCTTCATGGCTTAGCTCTTGGAAGAAGTTTGAGCGGATCACCGGTTGGATAGTGCAGCATCGCGCCAACTCCATGAGACTGGGCGCGAACATAGAGCGAACATAATTGATTTTCAATCACTTGATCGCCATTGCCCTTTCGCTGCGATCCCCCTAAGTCCTGCGTGACCGATTTCCCCCAGTCGAGGCGATCCTTGCTGCTTTCTCCGTTCGAAAAGGTGCTGGTGAAGCGCTACCTCCTGCCGGGGCGGAGCGAGGCGTTTATTGCGCTGGTGGCGGGGATCAGCCTGGTTGCGGTTGCCCTGGGCGTGGCCGCGCTGGTCATCGTGATGAGCGTGATGAACGGCTTTCGTGCCGAGCTGTTTGACAAGATTGTGGGGCTAAACGGCCATGCCATCGTCCAGGCCTATGGCGGGCGGATCGAGAATTGGCAGGGCGTGTTGCAGGATGTGCGCCAGACGCCGGGCGTCACCCGGGCCTCCCCGCTGATCGAGCAGCCGCAGATGGGCAGCTTCAACGGCCGGGTCGATCTGGTCTTCGCCCGCGGCAACACGGCCGAGGATATCCAGCGGCTGAAGCCCAAGCTGGTCGCCGGTTCGCTTGACGCGCTGAGGCCGGGGGCGGGCGAAGTGGCGATCGGTTCGCAGCTCGCCTCCAACCTGGGCATCCGGGTGGGGGACACGCTGACGATCATCAACCCGCAGGGCCGCTCCACCCCGTTTGGCACCGTCCCGCGTGAGATTGCCTATCATGTTGCCGCGATCTTCGAGATCGGGGTGTTCGATTTTGACGAGCGGTTTGTCGTCATGCCGATCGAGGATGCGCAGACGCTGCTGCTCGCCGGGGATTCGATCGGAATGATCGAGGTCCAGGTGACCGATCCCGATGCCGTGAGCGAAATCCTCAAACCCGTGGCCCAGCGGCTGGCCGGGCAGGCGGTGGTGACCGACTGGCGGACCATGAACGCCAGCCTGTTTGAGGCACTGGCGGTGGAGCGGGTCGCGATGTTCGTGGTGCTGTCGATCATCGTGCTGGTCGCCGTGTTCAACATCCTTTCCTCACTGATCATGCTGGTCCGCGCCAAGACACGCGACATCGCGATCCTGCGGACCATGGGGGCAGGGCGCAAAAGCCTGCTCAAGGTCTTCGTAACGGTCGGCTTCGTGGTTGGTGCATTGGGTACAGTCGTGGGCCTGATCCTGGGCGCGGCCTTCCTGTTCTTCCGCCAGCCGATCGTGCGGATGATTGAGATGCTGACCGGCCAGAACCTGTGGGACCCCAAGATCCGCTTCCTGACCGAACTACCCGCCCGGGCCGATCCGGTGGAGATCGCCCTGATCGTGATCATGGCGCTGGTCTTCAGCTTCCTCGCCACGCTCTACCCGGCCTTCAAGGCGGCGAGCACCGATCCGGTACAGGTGCTGCGCTATGAGTGAGGCTGTAGTCCAGACCACCGGCCTGACCCGCAGCTTTGAGCAGGGCGGGGTGCGGATTGACGTGTTGCGCGGGATCGACCTGGCGATCCAGCCGGGCGAGATTGTTGCGCTGCTCGGTCCGTCGGGTTCAGGCAAGTCCACCCTGCTGCAAGCCGTAGGCCTGCTGGAAGGCGGCTTTGGCGGATCGCTGCGGATCGCCGGGGTAGAGGCTGCGGCGCTTTCTGCCGACGATCGCACCGACCTGCGCCGCGACAGGATTGGCTTCGTCTATCAGTTCCACCACCTGCTGCCGGACTTCACAGCGCAGGAGAATGTCGTCCTGCCGCAGCTGGTGGCCGGGACAAGCGAAGCCGCGGCTGCTGCCCGCGCAATCGAACTGTTGACTGCGCTGGGCCTTGGCGCGCGGCTCGATCATCGGCCCAGCCAGCTATCCGGCGGGGAGCAACAGCGCGTTGCCGTGGCCCGCGCCCTGGCCAATCGCCCCGCGCTGGTGCTGGCCGATGAGCCGACCGGCAACCTTGATGAGGCCACCTCTGACCGCGTGTTCGAGGAGTTCCTCGAACTGGTCCGCGGCCAGAACAGCGCGGCGTTGGTCGCCACGCATAACGAGCGGCTGGCCGCCCGGATGGACCGGGTGCTGCGGCTCCATGACGGGCGGGTCGACTAGGCCTTTCAGTCAGTTGACGAAGGCGACGAAGCCCTTAGTCTCCCGGCCAAACAGCTCGGGGAGTAATCCATGAAGACCATTGCCGATTTCACCGCCAAGCTGCCCGGCGGGGGGGAACTCAACCTGGCTGACAAGGCGGGCAATGTCCTGCTGATCGTCAACACTGCCAGCAAGTGCGGCTTCACCCCGCAGTACGAAGGGCTGGAAAAGCTCTACAAGAAGTACGCGGATGACGGGTTTGAAGTGATCGCCTTCCCCTGCAACCAGTTCGGCGCGCAGGAACCCGGCAATGCGGAAGAGATCGCCAATTTCTGCAGCCTGAAATACGATGTAACCTTCCCACTGATGGCCAAGATCGATGTCAACGGCGACAATGCTGATCCGCTGTATGATTGGCTGAAGAGCGAGGCACCTGGGCTGATGGGGACCAAGGCGATCAAGTGGAACTTCACCAAGTTCCTGATCGACCGCGATGGCAAAGTGGTGCGCCGCTACGCGCCGACCGACAAGCCAGGGGCGCTCGAAAAGGATATCAAGGCACTGTTGTGATCTGATGGAGTGAAGGCGGGTTCGGCATTCTGGGTAAAGCGCGCCGCACCCCCTTCCGAATCGGTCCCGCACACCGCATCTAACCTGCATGGCCTTTGAACGTTTCGTCCCGCTGCGCGTCTTTTCGAGCTTTACCATGCTCGATGGGACGATCGATCCCAAGGCGGCGGCCAAACTCGCCAAAGACCGGGCCTTTCCGGCGATTGCGATCACCGATCGCAACGGGCTTTATGGCGCCATGTCGTTTGCCGGGGCCTGCAAGGACGCAGGCATCCAGCCGCTGATCGGCACTTTCCTGGCTGTCGCGCGCGATGGCGTGGCGGCGGGCAAGGATCCGGTGGTCGACTGGCTTGGCCTGATCGCCCAGAACGAGACCGGCTGGAACAACCTTTGCCATCTGGTCAGCCGCGCGCATCTTGGCCGGCCGATCGAATTTGAACCCCATGTCACCATGGCGGACCTTGATGGCCACACCGACGGCCTGATCGCACTGACCGGGGCGGGTGAAGGTACGCTGGTGCGCCTGCTTGCGGCCGGCAAGGGTGAGGCCGCGGTAGAGCTTTGCGCGCGGCTGGAGGGACTATTCCCGGGGCGGCTCTACCTGGAAGTGGCCCGCCGCAACGATCCGGCGGAAGAAGCGGCCGAGGATGCATTGATCGAGCTGGCCTATTCCCGCAACCTGCCGCTGGTTGCGACCAACCCGGCAAACTTTGCCGATCCGGGCGGCCATGCGGCGCACGATGCCATGCTTTGCATCGCCAATTCCACCCATGTCGATGCGCCTGAGCGGCCGCGCAGTCCGCGCGAATCGTGGATCAAGTCGGGGCCGATGATGCGCGAGCTGTTCGCCGATCTGCCCGAAGCCCTGGCAAACACCCTGGTCATTGCCCAGCGCTGCGCCTTTTCCCCGCCCAAGCGCAAGCCGCTGCTGCCCAGCCTGGCGGGTGACAAGGAAGGCGAGGCGCGGATGCTGGTGGAGCACGCCCGCGCTGGCCTGGAAAAACGCCTCGCCCCTTATGGCGAGCTGCCGGAGGACGAGCGCCAGACCTATTTTGACCGGCTCGATTTCGAAACCGACGTCATCAACCGGATGGGCTTTGCCGGTTACTTCCTGATCGTGGCCGACTTCATCCAATGGGCCAAGGCCAACGACATCCCCGTGGGGCCGGGCCGTGGTTCGGGCGCCGGATCGGTGGTCGCCTGGGCACTGACCATTACCGACCTTGATCCGCTGCGGCTGGGCCTGCTGTTCGAACGCTTCCTCAACCCGGAACGCGTCTCGATGCCGGACTTTGATATCGACTTCTGCGAAACCCGCCGCGGCGAGGTGATCCGCTATGTCCAGGCGAAGTACGGCGCCGATCACGTCGCTCAGATCATCACCTTTGGTAAGCTGAAGGCCCGCGCCGTGCTGCGCGATTGCGGCCGGATCCTGCAGATGAGCTATGGCCAGGTCGACAGGCTCTGCAAGATGGTGCCCAACCATCCGACCGACCCGTGGAGCCTGCCGCGCGCGCTCAACGGCGTGGCCGAGCTGAAGCGCGAATACGATAACGATCCCGAAGTGAAGCGGCTGATCGATCTGGCGGTCCAGCTGGAAGGGCAGCCGCGCAACAGTTCCACCCATGCGGCAGGCGTCGTCATCGGTGATCGCCCGCTGGATCAGCTGGTGCCGCTCTATCGCGATCCGCGCTCGGACATGCCGGTGACCCAGTTCGACATGAAATATGTCGAGGATACCGGCCTGATCAAGTTTGACTTCCTCGGCCTGAAGACGCTGTCAGTGCTCAAGAAGGCGATTGAGCTGCTCAAGAAGCGCGAAATCACGATCGATCTTGAAGCCCTGCCGTGGGACGATGCCGAGGTTTATGAGCTGCTCCAGCGCGGTGATACGGTTGGCGTGTTCCAGCTGGAATCCGAAGGCATGCGCCGCACGCTGGCGGCGGTAAAGCCCACCAATTTCGGGGACATCATCGCGCTCGTCTCGCTCTACCGTCCGGGCCCGATGGACAACATTCCGCTGTTCGGCCGCCGCAAGAACGGCAGCGAAAGCATCGAATACCCGCATCCCAAGCTGGAAGGGATCCTGAGCGAAACTTACGGGATCTTCGTTTACCAGGAACAGGTCATGCAGGCCGCTCAGATCCTGGCGGGCTATTCGCTGGGCGATGCAGACTTGCTGCGCCGGGCGATGGGCAAGAAGGTCCAGGCCGAGATGGACGCGCAGCGATCGCGCTTCGTTTCGGGCTGCAAGGAGCATTCCGAAATCGAAGCGGCCAAGGCCAACGAACTGTTCGACTTGATCGACAAGTTCGCGGGCTATGGCTTCAATAAGAGCCACGCCGCCGCTTATGCCCTGCTGGCTTACCAGACCGCCTGGCTTAAGACGCATTACCCGCACGAATTCTATGCCGCTTCGATGTGCTTCGATATGCACCAGTCGGAAAAGTTGGCGATCTTTGTCGATGACATGCGCCGTAATGGCATCGCGCTGGCCGGGCCGGACATTAACCGCTCCGAAGCCGAGTTCACGGTTGAGCGGACCGATGAGGGTCATGCCGTGCGCTATGCCCTGGCCGGCATCCGCAATGTTGGCGAAAAGGCGATGGACGCAATTGTGGCAGAGCGAGAGGCGAAAGGCCGCTTTGCCAGCCTGGAGGAGCTGTTCCGCCGTGTGCCGCAGGGTTCGATGAACCGCCGCCAGCTTGAAGGGCTGGCCGGTGCCGGTGCCTTCGATAGCCTTGAGCCCAACCGGGCCAAGGTGCTGGCCAATGCCGATATGCTGCTGGCTGTGGCGGATGAGGCCGAGCGCACGCGGTCCAGCGGCCAGGCCGGGCTGTTTGGGGGCGAGGATCATGCCGCGCCTTCTCTGCGCCTGGCCGAAACCACTGCCTGGCCGCGCGCTGAGCAGATGGCCAAGGAGCGCGAGAATTTCGGCTTTTACTTCGCCGCCCATCCGGTCGAGCAATGGCGCGCGGTTGCCAGCGCCAATGGTGCGCGCACCTATGCAGCGCTGATGGAAACCGGTGTGCCCGGCGGCGGCAGAATGCAGGCGATGATGGCCGCGATGGTCGAAAGCGTCAGCAAGGGGCGCACGCGCCGCGGTGGTGAGTTCGTTCGCGCCGATTTCTCGGACAGTTCGGGTCAATTCAGCGCCGCCTGTTTCGAGGAATCGCTGGTCGAGCCGATGCAGGGTTGGGCCAAGGACGGCACCTGCTTGCTGCTGACCGTAGAGCTGGACGCACCCAGTCCGGACGAGCCGCCGCGGGTTACCGTGCGCGGGGCGCGGCCGTTGGAAGAGGTCAAGGGTTCGGCGCAGATGCAATTGCAACTGGACGTGCTGGTGCCCGAGGCAATGCAAGACCTTGCGACCCTGCTGGGAGCCGATGGAGCGGGGACGGGCGAGGTTCTGGTCCGGCTGCGCACTGGCACGGGGCAAGAGCCGCTGCTGCGGCTTGGCCGCCAATTCCATCTCGACAGCGATGTCGCAGAACGCTTGGCAAGTGTCGAAGGTCTTGCCAATGTGGCCTTAACCGCGCGGCGAAGTGCGGGGCACCTTCGCCTCGTCGCATAATAATAATCGGGTGGGGGATTTGGAGAGCCTGATGCTGGGAGCAATGCAAGACTTTGACCTGCGGGTCACACACCTGATCGACCACGCCGCGCGCGAACATGCCGGGCGTGAAATCGTTACCCGCTGGGCCGATGGCAGCGAAACCCGCACCAACTGGGCCGGAATTCGCCACGATGCCCTGCGGATGACCCAGGCCCTGCGCAAGCTGGGCGTGCAGCCGGGTGACCGGATCGCGACGCTCGCGATGAACCACAGCCGCCACCTTGTTTCATGGTATGGCGCAGTGGGCGTTGGCGGGGTGCTGCACACGATCAATCCCCGGTTGTTCGATGATCAGCTGGAATATATCGCCAACCATGCCGAGGACATTGTCCTGCTTTATGACGCTGCCTTCGCTCCGATTATCGAGCGGATGAAGCCCAAGTGGACAAGCATCAAACATTACATCTGCTTTGATAATGGTGAGTTTGAGGCCTGGATCGGCGCCGAGGATGGGAACACCACCTGGGCCACCGGGGATGAGCGCGATCCCTGCATGCTTTGCTACACCAGCGGTACGACCGGGAACCCCAAGGGCGTGCTTTATGAGCATCGCTCGACTTTCCTTCACGCGATCACCGGCCTGCAGCCGGCGATCTTCGATTTCGATGCGCGTTCGGTGATGCTGCCGGTCGTGCCGATGTTCCACGCTGCCAGTTGGGGCCTGCCTTGGGCCGGGGCCGCGGCGGGGATCAAGTTCGTCTTCTCGGCAGTCAACGATGCTGCCGTTCTCTGCGACCTGATGAACCGTGAGAAGGTGACTCATTCGGCCGGCGTGCCGACGGTCTGGCTCGCCACGTTCCAGCACATGGATGCAACCGGCACTGAACTGCCGACCCTGCGCCACGCAATCATCGGCGGCTCGGCCGCACCGCGCTTCATGATCGAGCGGCTGATGAAGGCCGGGGTCAACGTTGCCCACGCCTGGGGGATGACTGAAACCAGCCCGATCGGCACGACCGGGGCCAAGACCTGGGATTGGGACGATCTCTCGTTCGATGAACAGGTTTCGATCAAGCAGATGCAGGGCCGGGTGCCCTTTGGCGTCGAACTGCGCACGGTCGATCTGGGCGATCCCACCAAGGTCCTGCCTCGCGATGGCCAGACCAGCGGGGCGTTGCAGGTGCGCGGGCCCTGGATCATCAAACGCTACTTCAAGGCCGAGGCTGACGCGACCGATGCCGAACAGTGGTTCGATACCGGCGACGTGGCGATCCTCCACCCGGACGGCACGCTGCAACTGACCGATCGCACCAAGGACGTGATCAAGTCTGGTGGCGAATGGATCAGCTCGGTCGAGCTGGAAAACGCGGCGATGAGCCATCCGGCGGTGGCTGAAGCCGCGGCAATCGGCATCTATCATCCCAAGTGGGACGAACGTCCGATCCTGGTTGTGGTCAAGAAGGCCGGGGCGGACGTCTCGGGAGACGAGATCAAGGCGCATCTCGCCAAGAGTGTCGCCAAGTGGTGGCTGCCCGACGCGGTCGAATTCGTCGATTCGATCCCGCATGGCGGTACCGGCAAAGTCAGCAAGAAAGACCTGCGCGATCAGTTCCGCGATTACAAACTGGCAGACGCCTGAGATGGCCGGGTATGTGGATCCGAGCCGGGAGAACTGGCAGGCATTCAAGGACCTGCCGCGCGACCGGCCGATCCACATGCTCAACCTGATCAAGTTCCGCGATCTGGCGGACTATCCCGAAGGCCACCCGAACCACGGCAAGGGTCTGACCGGTCGGGAAGCCTATGCGATCTATTACGAAGGCTTCCAGCGCGTCGTCGCCCAGGATGGCGCAGCGATGGTCTGGGAGGCCCCGATCGAATGCGTCGTGACCGGCCCGGCGGACGAGTGGGACGAAGCCTTCGTCATGGGCTATCCCAACAGCGCGGTGTTCATGGCCATGGTCAAGAACGAGGAATACGTCCGCGACGTAGTGCCCCACCGGACAGCGGCCGTGGCAGACAGCCGCCTGATCCGGTTCAGGGGCTAGAACAAGGCCAACTGCCCGTCGGCGCTTGGCGGCACAAACTGGCTGCAATCCAGCGCAGGCATTTCGCGGTTAAGCCCCAGCCGCTGGCAGGCAATCCGGAAGCGGGTGCGGAAGACGTCGGCCCAAACGCCCTGGGGCTTCATCCGCTCAAAGAACCGGCTGTCGTAATCCTTGCCGCCGCGCACCGCCTGGACGATACCCATCACCTTGCCCGCGCGGTCGGGGTAGTGAACCTCCAGCCATTCGCGCATCAGCGGAGCGACCTCGTGCGGCAGGCGCAGCATGATCCAGCTGGCGGTCTTCACGCCGCGCGCCGCGGCTGCTTCCAGGATGCGCTCAATGAATTCGTCGGTGATCGCCGGAACGACCGGCGCGACCGAGACATGGGCCGGCACCCCGGCGGCGGCTAGCTTCTCCAGCGCATCGAGGCGTTTCGCAGGCGAGGAGGCGCGTGGTTCCAGCAGGCCGGAAAGCTTCGGATCAAGGCTGGTGACCGAAAGTGACACTGCGGTCAGGTTCAGCTTGGCCAGCTCTGCTAGCAGGTCCAGATCGCGCACCACCCGCGCAGACTTGGTCGTGATCGTCACCGGATGGCGCGTTTCCAGGCAAACTTCCAGAACTTGCCGGGTCAAGCGATAGGTCGCTTCGATCGGCTGGTACGGGTCGGTGTTGGTCCCCATCGCAATCACTGCAGGGCTGTAACCTCGCTTGCCCAGTTCGGCGCGCAGCAGGGCGGCGGCATCGGGCTTGGCAAACAGTTTCGTCTCGAAATCGAGCCCCGGTGAAAGATCGTGAAAAGCGTGGGTCGGCCGGGCATAGCAATAGATGCAGCCATGCTCGCAGCCGCGATAGGCATTGATCGAGCGGTCAAACGGGATGTCGGGTGAACTGTTGCGGCTGATGATCCGCTTGGCCTTCTCCTCGGTCACCATCGTCCGCAGCTTTGGACCCGGCCCGTCAATTTCCGCACGGGCATCAAGCCAGTCCCCGTCTGCCTCACGCGCCGCCAGCCCGAAGCGCTGGGGTACCGCCGCAGACTGCGCACCGCGGCCGTGGACAGGGAAGGGATTTGGCATGGATGAATTGGAACATAAAAAGAACAAATGCGCAAGTGTTGCGCGTGGGCTTCGGCAGGCTCAGGCTGAGCGGGCCGGGATGGCACGATCGAGAAACCCGCCCAGGCTGAGCTTGTCGAAGCCCGCGCCGGCTTTACGCCTCGCGCAACCGCGGCATCAGTTCAATGAAATTGCAGGGCCGATTTCGGCTGTCGAGTTGCTCTGCCAGGATCCCGTCCCAGCCGTCTTTCACCGCGCCGTTGGAGCCGGGCAGGGCGAAGATATAGGTCCCGCGCGCAACCACGGCGCAGGCGCGGCTCTGGATCGTGCTGGTGCCGATGGACTGGAAGCTCAGCCAGCGGAACAGCTCGCCAAAGCCGGGGATGTCGCGGGTCTTCACACGGTCAAGCGCCTCGGGCGTCACGTCGCGGCCCGTCAGGCCGGTGCCGCCAGTCGAGACAACGGCGTCGATGGCGGGATCCTCGATCCAGGCGTTAAGCTGGTCGGAGATCAGGTCCGCATCGTCGCGCACGATGGTTCTGGCCGCCAGACGGTGGCCGGCAGCCTGCACCCGCTCGGCCAGGATATCGCCCGAGGTATCATCGGCCGCGGTGCGCGTGTCGGACACGGTGAGCACCGCAATATTGATCGGCTTGAAAATGCGGCTGGGGTCAACGGCCACGAATGATCGTTCCATTGGCGGTCATCCGCACCGCGCTGGTACCAGAGATGCCCGGGAAGGTCGGCCAAAGCCCCTGGGTAAGGGCGATCCGGCTCTCCGATGGCCCGCCAGCCTGGCGCTCATACATCCAGTAATTGCGCATCACGATGTTCACGTAACCGCGCGTCTCCCAATAGGGGACGCTTTCGATCCACAGCAGCGGATCGCCCTGATCGCGAATTTCGCTTTGCCAGCGAGCGATCGGCGTAAGTCCCGCGTTATAAGCAGCCATCACCTTGGGCAGCAGGCCTTGCGTGCCAGGTGCATCGCGCAGCATTTGCAAATGGCGCTGCCCGAAGGCCAGGTTCACTTCGGGCTTGTGGAGGTCAGCCGCCGTGCCCGGCACGCCCAGTGCACCGGCATGGTCACGCGCCGCCGCGGGCATGATCTGCATCAGCCCGCGCGCACCCGCCGGGCTGACGGCCTTGGTGCGGAACACCGATTCCTGCAGGGCATGGGCATAGACCAGCGCCGGATCGACCTGCCAATTGTTGGCCGGGGTCCACTTGGGAGTGGGGAAACGCGCCGCCGGTTCAGGGCGGCCGCCGACCGGGGCGTTGTAAGCCATCCACAATTGGGTCGCGGGCAGGCCAAGATCCCGCGCCAGGCGGTTCAGCGGCTGATACGCACTCGCCGGGCCAAGCCGGGCCTGATAGCGCAGCACTTCATCGGCCAGGTCATCGCGGCCGATCTCGGCCAGGCCGACAGCCGTGCGGATATTGGCTTCATCGCGCAGCTTTTGCCAGTCGGCGGGGGTGAAGTCAGGCGTCGTGTGGGTCTGCGGCAGGGCCAGGCCGAGCTGCTCGGCCGCGAGCATGCCGTACAGCGTTTCGTCCATCCGCGCCGCCGCCTTGAGCGCGACAGAGGCCTTTTCCGGCTGACGGCAGCGCACGGCTGCGCGGCTATTCCAGTAATGCGCGGCCGCGGTCAGCTCGCTGTTCTGCGATGCGCCAACAGTGCGGGCAAAGGCATCGCTGGCCCCCATGCAATCGCCAATCCGCCACGCGGCAAGGCCAGCGGTCCACCAGCCTTCCGCCACCCATGGGCCTGCGCCATCCTGCACGGTCTGGGCCAGGGCATAGGCCGAGGCATCGTCATTCTCGATGTAGAATGACCAGGCGATCTTGGCCCGCCACTCGGCGCGCGCGCCGGGCGAAAGCTGAGTGTCTATCCCGTCGAGCAATGCCTTAGCCCCAGCAGGGTTATCGGCCTTGATGTTGGAATTGATCGCGGCTGCGACGGCAGCAGGCATGGTTCCATCGTTGGTATCACGCGGGCGGATGCGTTTGGCACGGGTTGGCAGGCTGACCAGCGCGCCCGCCTGCGGCAATGGCGGCAGCATCGTTGCACCGCGCTTTTGCGCCAGCAGGGTGATTTGTTCGGCTTGGGGCAGCTTCGAACCCTTGGCGAGCCAGGCATTGAGCGCATCGAGTTCGATCTTTGGCGAAGTCGGGGCGAGGTAATACTCGGCCATTGCAACCTGATGCAGCGGGCCGTCCTGGCGCTGGGTGAACATTTCCTGGACCTTGGCCCAATCAGCCCGGGCGATCGCGCCAAACAGGTCGCGGTAATAGGCCCGGTCATCCTGGCTCAGCAAGCTGGGGACGTTGCTGCGATCTGCCCGGTTGCGAAAATAGTCGACCGCAGCGCTATTGGCCTGGGCAGGCGTCGCCAAGGCAGCAAGGCTACTCGTCAGGCCGATCGCCAGCATTGTCTTCGCAGTAAAGCGCGTCACGCCAGTTCTTATCCCGTCCAGTCCAACCAGGCTTGCCACAGCCCGGCCTTGCTCCGCGGCCGACCAGCCAGATTGGCCAAGCTCGGCGCTATCAACAGCGGAATGGTGAGGCCCTCATGGTTAAAATGACGCAAAGGTTCAGCAGTTTTCGTCGGATCGTGGCCAAGCAGCGGCGAGATGTGCCGCCCGAACACCAAAAGGCGGCGTGGCCGGACCAGGCCAATGTGGTGGCGCACGACTTGGCCCAGCCCCGCGGCGTCCAGCCCAGCCCAGTCCGGCAGGGGCATGTGTCGGGGCAGGCAGGCGGCGATATAGGCGCTGTCCTGATCAATTCCCATGGCGGTGAACATGGCCAGGAGCAGCCGTCCTTGCGGGCCGGAGAGCAGTAACTGTGCGTCCTCGACCTCCGGGTGGTCGACCAGCACCATCAGCGCCGCGCCCTCTACCCCGCGTGGGGCCACGCGCCCGGCAACATGGCCACCATCCAGTGACGGTTCGCTTAGCCACCACTGCTGGAATTCGGGGAGTGCTGCTGGCAAGGCGTCTAGCCCGGCAAGACGCTCGACTACCGGCGCTGGGGCTACTGCCCGAGCTGGCGCAGGTTGCGGGGCGGCGGGGGCGCGTTGCTCGGGCTCCGGCGCTGCGGGCTCGGTCAGCCAGACGCGTGGGTCATCGGAAAAGGCGTGGTCGACGCCGGCTTCGCGCCACCAGTCAAGCACGGCGGCGAGGGCGGCAGCAGGGTCGAGGGCCGGATCAGTTTGTGCGGGATTGCTCACAATTGCGGTCTTGACCTGCCGCAAGCCAGCTTTCAAGGCTTAACCCATCGATTAACCCGAACAGGTGGACCATGAGCGAACGCGAATCCATGCCCTATGATGTCGTCATCGTTGGCGGCGGCCCGGCCGGCCTCGGGGCGGCGATCCGGCTGAAACAGGTAAATCCTGAGCTTTCGGTCTGTATCCTGGAAAAGGGTTCCGAAGTCGGCGCACACATTTTGTCGGGCGCGGTGGTCGATCCCAAGGCGCTGGATGAATTGCTGCCCAACTGGCGCGACGATGGCTGCCCGATGGCTGAAACCCCGGTGACCGACAACTGGCACTGGGTGATGAGCAAGACCGGCAAGACCTCGATCCCGCACTGGCCGATGCCCCCGTTCATGTCCAACGATGGGAACTACACGGGTTCGCTGGGCAATCTGTGCCGCTGGCTGGCTGGCAAGGCGGAAGAGCTGGGCGTGGAAATCTTCCCCGGCTTCCCTGCTTCTGAGGTTCTTTATAACGAAGATGGCTCGGTCAAGGGTGTTGCCACCCAGGACATGGGCGTGGCCAAGGATGGCAGCCACAAGGGTGATTACCAGCCCGGCATGGAACTCCATGCCAAGTACACCTTCTTTGCCGAAGGCGCGCGCGGCCACTTGACCAAGACGCTGAAGGCGCAGTTCGATCTCGAAGCAAACTGCGAACCGCAGGTCTATGGTATCGGCATCAAGGAACTATGGGATATCGATCCGGCCAAGCATGTACCGGGCCGCGTGCTCCACACCCAGGGCTGGCCGCTGAGCGAAAGCGACAGCTGGGGCGGTGGGTTCCTTTACCACCAGGCGAACAACCAGGTGGCGATCGGTTTTGTCACCGCGCTCGACTACAAGAACCCTTATGTCTACCCGTTTGAGGAATTCCAGCGCTGGAAGCAGCATCCGGAAATCCGCGCGATCCTCGAAGGTGGTCGCCGTGTTTCCTATGGCGCCCGCGCGATCAACGAAGGCGGGTGGCAGTCGGTGCCCAAGCTTGATTTTCCGGGCGGTGCGCTGATTGGCTGCTCGGCCGGCTTCGTCAACGTGCCGCGCATCAAGGGCAGCCACACCGCGATGAAGAGCGGGATGCTCGCCGCCGAAGCAGCCGCTGCCGCGATTGCCGCGGGTCGCGAGCATGACTCGATGGCCGAATACGATGCCGCCGTGCGCGAAAGCTGGATCGCCAAGGAACTGAAGCTGGTCCAGAATGCCGAACCGATGGTCGCCAAGTTCGGCGGTGATATTGGCACGGTCTTGGCTGGCCTCGACATGTGGCTGCGCTACCTGAAGATGCCGATCCTGCCGGTCATGGGCCATCACCGCGATTGCGAGGCGACCGAGCGGGCCGATCTTTACAAGCCGATCGACTATCCCAAGCCCGATGGCGTGATCAGCTTCGATCGCCTGTCCAGCGTGGCGCTGTCCTTCACCAACCATGAGGAAGACCAGCCCTGCCACCTGCAGTTGAAGGATCCGGCGGTGCCGGTTGAGGTCAACCTTAAGCTCTATGCCGGTCCCGAGGCGCGGTATTGCCCGGCGGGCGTGTACGAATTCCTTGGCATCGAGGACGGCAACCCCCGCCTGCAGATCAACGCCCAGAACTGCGTCCACTGCAAGACCTGCGACATCAAGGACAAGACCCAGAACATCAACTGGGTCACGCCTGAGGGTGGCGGTGGGCCCAACTATCCCAATATGTGATCTCCCCAACCGGTGATCGAAACAGCCTTTGCCAAGATCAACCTCGCGCTGCACGTCCGGCGGCGGCGCGAGGATGGCTACCATGAACTTGAAACCGCTTTCGCCTTTGTTGACGCGGGCGACCGACTGAGCGTTTCGCTTGCCGAGCGGGACAGCCTGCGGGTGCTGGGCGAATTCGCCGGGACGCTCGACAATCCGTTCGACAATATCGTCATGCAGGCGCTTTCCGCGCTGCCGCGCCAGCAGGGCTGGGCGGTGACGCTGGAAAAGAACCTGCCGGTCGCGGCGGGGTTGGGCGGGGGTTCGGCTGATGCCGGGGCGCTGTTCCGACTGGTTGGGCGCAGTCAGGGGCTGCCCGATGACTGGCAGGCGCGGGCTGCCAGGCTGGGTGCCGATGTGCCCGCCTGTGTCCTGTCTCGCGCTTGCATCGGCCGCGGGACGGGGACCGAACTGACCGAAGTGACAAACGACCTCGCCGGCATGGCCTGCTTGCTGGTCAACCCGCGCCAGCCGCTCAGCACGGGACCGGTGTTCAAGGCTTGGGACGGGGTGGATCGAGGGGGGCTGCCAGAGGGCGACCTGCGGACGATCATGCTTGCTGGCCGGAATGATCTGGAAGCACCTGCACGCAGCTTGTGCCCGGTAATCGGTGACGTCCTTGGTGCGCTTGAGGCAACTGGCCCCGTTCTGGCGCGGATGTCGGGCTCGGGTGCGACCTGCTTTGCGCTTTACGACGATGCCGCGCAGCGCGACGCGGCACAGGCGGTGATGCCGGCGGACTGGTGGACCCTTGCCGGGGCGCTGCGGTGAAAGCTCATTTCCCAACCCCGTTCGTGTCGAGCGTAGTCGAGACACCGGGCGCAATGTGTCTCGACTACGCTCGACACGAACGGTGGAAGGGGAAAGTCTCGTGAGCGAACACGAAGCTTACCGCCTGCTCGGCACTCCGCGGTTTGGCGGGATCTTGGTCGTCTCGGACCATGCCTCCAACCGGGTGCCGGAGGATATCGACCTTGGCATCGACCCGGCGCTGCTGTCCCAGCATATTGCGGTTGACCTTGGTGTGGCGCAGGTCGGTGCGCTGCTGGCAGAGCGTCCCGGCATCGCCGCGTTCCAGGGCAATATCAGCCGGCTCGTCTGCGATCTCAATCGTGAGCCGCATGCCCCCGCGGTCATCCCGATTGCCAGCGATGGCCATGCGATTGCCGGCAACGCACTGGGTCATGCTGCGCATCAGGCCCGGCTTGAGCGGTTCCACACCCCCTATCACACCGCGCTGTCTGACCTGCTCAATGACAGCCCCCCGGCACTGGTCCTGTCGCTCCACAGCTTTACCCCGCAACTGGCAACCAGCGACGATGCCCGGCCCTGGCAAGTGGGCGTGCTCTATAATGCGGATGATCGCGCTGCCCGGCTGGCGATCCCGTTGCTGGAGGCTGAGCGCCTCTGTGTCGGCGATCAGCTGCCCTATTCGGGCAAGTTGCTCAATTACACGATGAACCGGCACTGCGAGTCCGAAGGACGGCCCTATCTGGGCATTGAACTGCGCCAGGATCAGGTGGCAATGCCGCAGCAGCAGGGCGAATGGGCTGCGCGCCTTGCCAGGCTCTGCAATGAAGTGGCGTTGAAGCTCGGCTGATTGCCGTGTAGGGCTGCGCCGATCGCCCGGTTCGGGCAACATTCTTGCCGGAGTAGCCCCATGCCTGCCCTTCGTTCGCGCACGTCCACCCATGGCCGCAACATGGCCGGCGCGCGGGGCCTTTGGCGGGCCACCGGCATGAAGGACAGCGATTTCGGCAAGCCGATCATCGCCGTCGTTAACAGCTTCACCCAGTTCGTCCCGGGCCATGTCCATCTCAAGGACCTGGGCCAGATGGTCGCGCGCGAGATTGAGGCGGCTGGCGGAATTGCCAAGGAATTCAATACCATCGCCGTCGATGATGGCATCGCGATGGGCCACGATGGCATGCTCTATTCGCTGCCCAGCCGCGACCTGATCGCGGACTCGGTTGAATACATGGTCAACGCCCACTGCGCCGATGCGATGGTCTGCATTTCCAACTGCGACAAGATCACGCCCGGCATGCTGATGGCCGCGATGCGGATCAATATTCCGGTCGTGTTCGTCTCTGGCGGGCCGATGGAAGCCGGCAAGGTGGTGCTGAAGGGCAAGGAAGTGGCGCTTGACCTGGTTGATGCGATGGTTGCGGCCGCCGATGAAAGCTACACCGACGAGGAAGTGGCAACGATCGAGCGCTCGGCCTGTCCGACCTGCGGGTCCTGCTCGGGCATGTTTACTGCCAACTCGATGAACTGCCTGACGGAGGCGTTGGGGCTGTCGCTCCCCGGCAATGGGTCGGTTCTGGCCACCCACGCCGACCGCCAGCAACTGTTCCTGCGGGCCGGCCGCCTCGCGGTGGACCTGTGCCGCCGTTATTACGAGGAAGACGATGCCTCGGTCCTGCCGCGCTCGATCGCCAGCTTCCGCGCTTTCGAAAACGCAATGAGCCTGGACATTGCCATGGGCGGGTCAACCAACACGGTGCTTCACCTGCTTGCTGCCGCAGCAGAGGGCGGGGTGGAATTCACCATGGCCGACATCGACCGGCTCAGCCGCCGCGTTCCCTGCCTGTCCAAGGTTGCCCCGGCCAAGAGCGATGTTCACATGGAAGACGTTCACCGCGCGGGTGGCATCATGTCGATCCTGGGTGAACTGGATCGCGCCGGGCTGCTCCACACCGATCTGCCGACAGTCCACAGTGCGACGCTGGGCCTGGCGCTGGATACCTGGGACATCACCCGCACCGACGATCCCGCCGTGCACGAATTCTACCGCGCTGCGCCGGGCGGCGTGCCGACGCAGGTTGCCTTTAGCCAGTCGCGCCGCTGGGATGATCTGGATGCCGACCGTGAGAAGGGCGTGATCCGTTCCAAGGAGCACGCCTTCTCGCAGGATGGCGGCCTGGCCGTGCTGTTCGGCAACATCGCCCGCGATGGCTGCATCGTGAAAACCGCCGGGGTGGACGAAAGTATCCTGAAGTTTTCTGGCCCGGCCAAGGTTTTTGAAAGCCAGGATGCCGCTGTTGCGGGGATCCTGACCGGGCAGGTTGTGGCCGGTGACGTGGTGGTGATCCGCTATGAAGGGCCGAAGGGCGGCCCCGGCATGCAGGAAATGCTTTACCCCACCAGCTATCTCAAATCCAAGGGGCTGGGCGCGGCCTGCGCGCTGCTGACCGACGGGCGCTTCTCTGGCGGCACTTCGGGGCTGTCAATCGGTCACGTTTCGCCCGAAGCGGCCGAGGGCGGGGAAATCGGCCTGGTTGAGCCGGGTGACCGGATCGAGATCGATATTCCGAACCGCACGATCCATCTGGCCGTTTCGGATGAGGAACTCGCCAAGCGCCGCGCGGCGCAGCAGGCCAAGGGCTGGAAACCCGCCCAGGATCGCCCCCGCAAGGTTTCAGTAGCACTTCAGGCCTATGCTGCGATGACCACCAGCGCCGCCCGCGGGGCTGTGCGCGACCTGTCGCAACTGGAGCCTAAATGATCAAAGCCGCTTTCGCGATTGTCCCACTGGCCCTGTTAACGGCTTGCAAGGATCCGGTGCAGGCACCTGGCGAAGGCGGCGTAGTCAAGAGCGATGCGATCTGGTGCGCCGCGGACGGTTCGACCGAGCTCAAGCAGGACTGCACGCTGGAACGCGGGAATGAGCAGGGCAAGCCCTCCTTCGTCATTCGCCATCCCGACGGCAAGTTTCGCCGCCTGATTGCCACCGAAGACGGGCAGAACCTGCTCGCCGCCGATGGCGCGCAGCCCAGCCAGTCGGCGCGCAAGGGTGACCGTTGGGAAGTTATCCTTGGTGATGATCGCTATGTCGTGCCAGTAACGGCGGATGCCCCACACCCCTGACCAAGTGCTGACCGCCGCGCAGATGCGCGATGCGGAGCAAGCCTTGATGGCCAAGGGCGTCTCGGTCGATGAATTGATGCAACGCGCCGGACGCGGAGCGGCCGAATGGATCTGGCGGATCAGCGGCGGGCGTGCCGTGACGGTGCTCTGCGGCCCCGGCAACAACGGCGGGGACGGCTATGTCATTGCCGAGGCCATCCGGCAGCGCGGTGGCAGCGTGCGGGTGATCGCCGCCAGCGAACCCAAGACCGCTGCGGCGCGAACTGCGCGGAGCCTTTATGCGGGCGAAGTGCTCGGCCGCGATGCTGACGCGACGGGTGACGTTCTGGTCGATTGCCTGTTCGGCACCGGCCTGACCCGCCCGCTCGAAGCCGATGATCTGGCGCTGCTGAACCGGCTTGCGGCCGAGCATCCGCGCCGGGTCGCGGTGGACCTGCCCAGCGGCGTCCATGCCGACAATGGGATGACGCTAAACGATGGTCTGCCTGACTGGCACCTCACACTGGCTTTAGGTGCCTGGAAACCGGCACACTTCCTGCTCCCTGCGGCCCAGACAATGGGCGCGCTGCGGCTCGTACCGATCGGTGTGGATGTCCTACCAGAGGCTGGCCGCATGATTGGGCGTCCGCGCTTGGTTGCTCCGGCTTGTGATGCGCACAAATACACTCGCGGACTGCTGGGTGTGGTGGCCGGGGCCATGCCTGGCGCCGCCGTGTTGGCCGCCCGTGCCGCTCAGGGTGCCGGGGCAGGCTACGTCAAACTGCTGGGCGAGGGGCAGGGGGGTCCGGCTGACCTCGTGACCGATAATCAACCACTGGCCGAAGTGCTGACTGACAGTCGCTTTGCCGCGCTGCTGATCGGGCCGGGATTGGGGCGCGATGCCACCGCGCGTGAGCGGCTGGCGATTGCCCTGTCAGAGCCTATTCCGGGAGTGGTCGATGCCGATGCGCTGGTCCTGCTGGCCCCGCGGCATCTGGCAGAGCGTAAGGCCTCCCTGATCGCAACGCCGCACGATGGAGAGCTGTTCGCGCTGGAACGGTCCTTTGGGCTCGATGGTTCGGGCAGCAAGGTTGTGCGAGCCGAAGCGCTGGCGCGTGCGGCAGGCATGGTTGTGGTGGCCAAGGGCGCTGACAGCCTGGTTGCTGCGCCTGACGGCCGCGTGGCCTATGCGCCGCGCGCAACGAGCTGGTTGTCCACCGCGGGAACGGGCGATGTTCTGGCCGGCGCGATCGCCAGCAGGCTGGCCAATGGGGCAGATCCGTTCGCAGCAGCGTGCCAGGGCGTGTGGCTCCACGGAGAGGCAGCCCGGCTTACTCCGGTGCCCTTTACTGCCGGACAGCTTGCGGAGCGCATCGCGACCGCTTTCGCTGAAGTCCTTTCCTGACCTTCAAATCCGTTCGTGTCGAGCGAAGTCGAGACACGTTGGCGCAAGGTGTCTCGACTTCGCTCGACACGAACGGGTAGGGAGGCTTGGTGACTGAACTATCTGAACCAATCATCCGCATCGCCGCCAAGGGCGATGGCGTAACGCCTTCGGGCCGCTATGCCTGGGGCGCCGCCCCGGGCGATACCTTGCGTGCTGACGGGACGCTGGTTCCCGGTCCGCATCATGTGACGCCGCCGTGCCGGCACTTTGCCCAATGTGGCGGATGCCAGTTGCAGCAGCTGGATGAAGAAAGCCTGGCCGATTTCGTCGCGGCGCGGGTCAGCAATGCTTCCTCGTCGCAGGAACTGGGTGCGGAGCATATTGCCCCGCCACACCTTTCCCCGCCCGGCAGCAGGCGCCGCGCTTCGCTGCGCGCCGAGAGCAGCCAGGGCCGAGTGGTGATCGGCTTTCGCGAGGCGCGCTCGCACCGGCTGGTGGAGCTGGGCGAATGTCCGGTGCTGCGGCCCGAGATTGTCACAATCCTGCCGGACCTGCGCAAGCTGCTGATCCGGCTGGGGCAGGGGCAGCAGCCAAAGAGGAGCCGCGGCAAACCTGGCAAGCATGCGCATGCCAAGCTGGCTGCCGATATCGAGGTTACCGTCACCGATCAGGGGCTGGACCTGGGCATCAAGGGCCTGAGCGCCGATGGCTTGATGCTGACCGAGCTGTTGCTCGATTTTGCGCGTGACCATGCCCTGGCCCGGCTGACGCTGGATGCGGGCTATGGCCCGGACACGGTGTGGGAGCCTGAACCGGTCACGATCACGCTGTCTGGCGTAGCCGTGCCGTTTCCGCCGGGAGCCTTCCTTCAGGCGACGGCCGATGGCGAGGCGGCGCTGGTCAGTGCGGCGCGCGAATGGCTGGCCGGAAGCGCGACCGTGGCAGACCTGTTTTCCGGCCTGGGCACCTTTGCCTATGCTCTGGCGGGGCCAGAGACCAAGGTCCTTGCCGCAGAGGCAGAGCGCGGCGCCAGTTATGCCTGCAAGGCAGCGGCGGCCCGCACCGGCCTGCCGGTCCACTGCGATCACCGCGACCTGTTCCGTAACCCGCTGATGGCGGATGAGCTGAACCGCTTCGCCGCGGTCCTGCTTGATCCGCCGCGGGCTGGTGCGCGCGAACAGGTGCTCCAGATTGCCGAAAGCACGGTCCCGAAGGTCGTCTATATCAGCTGCAACCCTGCCAGCTGGGCCAAGGATGCCGCCACGCTGATCGAAGCCGGTTATCGCCTGGCCGAATTACGTCCCGTCGGTCAGTTCCGCTGGTCGACCCATGTCGAACTGGCGAGCCTGTTTGTAAGGTAAGCAGCAAAAGCAAATGGGGCCGGTGTTGCCACCAGCCCCACGCTACGCCTTCTGTTGCTCCGGCCGAGTTGGGCGACCGCCGTTCCGGGGTTGTCGTGGACAGCTCAGCCGCTGTGATGCGTTGTCGATCACCTCGCGTGCCATCGCACCGTGAGTGGTCCAGCATCGTGATGCTCGTCGCATCGGGCCTGCTCTGCCTGACCGAAGTCTGACTTTGCACGCTGTCTCGCACATTCCGGCTGGCTCGTGAGAGCCGGCGTTCATCGTCCGGTTTCGCTTCCGGCGTCCCGGTCCCGTCAGGCGGCGGGTCTGGCCCGAAAGCCTTTCCCGTATCGCCTGGCGGTTCCGTAGCCGCTTCCCGCCCGCTGTCCCGGCCTTCCGTCTGCATGGCCGAAGCCAGGCTTCCTGTCTGCCGTTCCAACTGCTCGGAAGCAGCCTCCTGACTGCGCGCCGCTCGCTGCATCTGCGGTTCGCGTGAGCCGCTCCGAAGAGCTTTTCCCGCGTGTTTTCCGACACTGCTGCGGGCATCGCTGCCAGCATCTGAAGGCTGCGTTTTCCCCTTTCCTTTCAGTGGTTTCCCACCGAAAGTTCAGGTTCGGTTTAACCTTCCGACACCTGAAGGCTGCGCCTCAATCCTGAGTCGCACAAGCGGAAAAATGCGGACTTATCCACAGACGCCATGTTTGGCGGTGGATAACCCCGTGTCTGCGGTGGACAGAATCGCGTGGCGCCTTCTGCGGCGCAATTTTTTAGCGGTCGCGCTGGGCCAGCAGGCGCAGACGTTATCGATCTCTCTGCGCCAAGAGGCGCAGACGGAGCGCGTTGAGCTTGATAAAGCCCGCCGCGTCCTTCTGGTCATAAGCCCCGGCATCGTCCTCAAAGGTCACGTGGCGTTCGCTGTAGAGCGAGTTGGGGCTCTTGCGGCCGACCACACTGGCATTGCCCTTGTAGAGCTTCAGCCGGACCGTGCCCGAAACCTTGGCCTGGCTGTGATCGATCGCCGCCTGCAGCATCTCGCGCTCGGGCGCGAACCAGAAGCCGTTATAGATCAGCTCTGCGTACTTGGGCATCAGCTCGTCCTTGAGGTGCGCCGCCCCGCGATCAAGCGTGATCGATTCGATGCCGCGGTGCGCACGGGCATAGATCTCGCCGCCGGGGGTTTCATACATCCCGCGGCTCTTCATGCCGACGAAGCGGTTTTCAACCAGGTCGAGCCGGCCAATCCCATGCTTGCGGCCCAGGTCGTTGAGCGCGGCAAGCAGCGTGGCCGGGCTCATCGCCTGGCCGTTCAGCGCCACGCCATCGCCCTTTTCAAAGTCGATGGTAATGTATTCCGGCTGGTCAGGCGCATCTTCCGGGTTGACCGTGCGCGAATAGACATAGTCCGGGGTCTCTTCCCACGGATTTTCCAGCACCTTGCCCTCGGACGAGGTGTGCAGCAGGTTGGCGTCGGTCGAGAACGGGCTTTCGCCGCGCTTGTCCTTGGGGACCGGAATCTGGTGCTTTTCAGCCCAGGCGATCAGCGCGGTGCGGCTGGTCAGGTCCCATTCGCGCCAGGGGGCGATCACCTTGATCGAGGGATCGAGTGCATAGGCGGAAAGTTCGAAGCGAACCTGGTCATTGCCCTTGCCCGTGGCGCCGTGGGCCACGGCATCGGCGCCGGTCTCATGCGCGATTTCGACCAGCCGCTTGGAAATCAACGGCCGCGCGATCGAGGTGCCGAGCAGGTAATCGCCTTCATAGCGGGCATTGGCGCGCATCATCGGGAAGACGAAATCGCGGACGAACTCCTCGCGCAGGTCGTCGATGTAGATGTGGTGATCGGGCACGCCCATCAGCTTGGCCTTGGCGCGGGCCGGTTCCAGCTCTTCGCCCTGGCCAAGATCGGCGGTGAAGGTGACGACCTCGCAGTTATAGGTGACTTGCAGCCACTTGAGGATCACCGAGGTATCGAGACCCCCCGAATAGGCGAGGACGACGCGCTTGATGTCCGACATTGGCTGAGACTCCCGCTGAAATTGCGGGGGCGCGGCTAGCAGGTGGGGGGGCGGGGCGCAACCGCTACTCGGCAGCCTCGCGCTCAAGGTGCCAGACGGGCGTGCCTTCCGCTGCAGATAGTCGGGCCGCTTCTGCCGCGATGTAATCCCGCGTCACGGGTAGCACGCCGGCGCGTTTGGTAGCCTGGACGTGGAAATTGACCATGGTTCCGTTGCGGAAACCCTGTTCGGCACCGACCAGGTAGAACTGCCACATCCGGAAGAAGCGCTCGTCGAACATCGCGACAATCTGCTCGCGGTGCAGCATGGCTCGGCGGTACCATTCGGCCAGGGTCCAGGCGTAGTGCTGGCGCAGTTCCTCAATGTCCGCGATCTTCCAGCCGGTTTGCTCGTGGGCCAGGGCCAGATCGCTGACGCAGGGGAGGTAGTGGCCGGGGAAAATGTACTTGCGCACCCAGGCATCGGTTGATCCCGACATGCCGGGCTTGCCGATCGTGTGGGTCAGCATCACGCCATCGTCGGCCAGCAGGCCAAAGGTCTTGCCGTAGTATTCCTCATAATGCGGCTTGCCGAGGTGTTCGATCATCCCGATCGAGCTGATCCGGTCAAACCGTCCGGTGACATCGCGATAGTCGATCAGTTCGAACTTCACCTTGTCCGCCACGCCTGCTGCCTCGGCGCGTTCATTGGCGAACTTGACCTGATCGGGCGCAAGGCTGACACCCAGCACATCGCAGCCGTAATGCTTGTTGAGGAACAGGGCGAACCCGCCCCAACCGCAGCCGATATCCAGCACCCGCAGGTACCGGGCATCGCGCGGCAGGTGCAGCTTGGCTGCGATCAGGGCCTTCTTGTCAACCTGGGCCTGCTCCAGCGAATTGGCCGGGTCGGTGAAATAGGCCATCGAGTACATCCGGTCCTCATCGAGGAACAGCTCATAGAACTCGCGCGTCAGGCCATAGTGGTGGACCACGTTTTTGCTGGCGCGGCTGCGGTAATTGATCTGGTCGAGCCGCGAGCCAAGCCGATCGAGCAGTTTCTTTGCAGGGCTGGGAGGGTTCAGCGCCCCACTGGAACGGGCCGCATTGCCCATGACCAGGAGCACCATGTCGCGAATGTCATGTGGCGGCTCAATCACCAGCCGTCCGTCGGTATAGGCTTCACCGGTGCCAAGCCGCGGATCGCGGGCGATGTGCAGCGCCGCGCCTTTGTCGGTCAGGCGGATGGTTAGGGGATCTGCCGAGAGGTCGCCATAGCGATGTTCGGTGCCATCGTGATCAACGACACGCAGCTGACCCTGCCGGACCAGCGATCGGAGCATCTTGTCGAGTAGCCACATGCTGCAGGAGACTATCCCTCCTGCAAACTAGTGCAACCACTTATGCGCCCAGCCAACCCAAAACTTCGGCTAGCTGCCACAAGCCCAGAATCAGGAACAGCAGTGCGGCGATGGTGCGGGTGAGGTTGAGCGAAACCTTCGCGACCAGCTTTTCACCCAGGAACACCGCCGGGCCATTGGCCAGCATCATCCCCAGTGTGGTCCCGGCGGCAACAACCAGAACAGAATGGTATTGCGCCCCAAGTGCAATCGTTGCGACCTGCGTCTTGTCGCCCATTTCGACCAGGAAGAATGAGACCAACGTGGTCAGGAATGCGCCGCCGCGGGCGCGCACGCTATCCTCATCATCATCCAGCTTGTCGGGCACCAGGGTCCAGGCGGCCATGGCGATAAAGCCCAGCGCCACGGCAGTGCGGAACCACGGGGCGTCAAGCAGCCCGGCGACCTGGCTGCCAACCAGGGCTGCAAGCGCATGGTTGGCCATGGTTGCCACCAGGATGCCCGCCAGAATCGACCACGGAGCACGTAGGCGCGCGGCCAGCACGATCGCCAGCAGCATGGTCTTGTCGCCAATTTCGGCAAGTGCCACCACGGCAGTGGAAGCGAAGAAAGCTTCGAGCATCACAGTCCTCTGGCCATGAACAGCACGTCGCGCGGCTGGGCGAGCAGGTGCTGTCCGGAATCGATATAGAGTGTCTGCCCGCTGGTGGCCCAGCCATCGGCAAGGAAAAGCGCGGCATCGGCCAGTTCCTGCGGATCGGTCAGGCGTTCAAGCAGGTTCATCCGGCCGCTGGCTTCGTGCTCGTCCTCGCGCTGGTCAAAGCTGGGCATCATCGCACCGGGGGCCAGCCCATAGACGCGGTTGGCGGGATTGTCCTGAGCCATGGCCAGCATGGTCACGCTGGCGGCAAAAGCCTGCTTGGCCATCGTATAACTGAAGAAATCGGGATTGGGGTTGAGCAGTTTCTGGTCAAGGAACTGGATCACCCGCTTGCCGCCTTTCGCCTGCGACTGAGCCAGGAAGGCCTGTGCCATGCGCGTTGGGGTTTCGGCGTTGACCGTTATCGCCTCAGCAAAAACGGCATGATCGATTGCGGCGGCATCGTCATAGCGGAACACGGCCGCGCAGTTGACCAGCACCCGCCAGTCTTCCAGTCGCGCCGCGACATCGGCAACCATGGCCAAGGCAGCATCGCCATCCAGCAAATCGCATTGCACCACCTCGGCGGAGGGAAGTTCTGCAGCAAGGGCATGGGCGGCTTCGGGTGAGTGGTGGGCGTGGATCACCACGTGCCAGCCCGCAGCGGCAAAGCTTCGCGCCAGCACGGCACCGATGCGCTTGCCAGCGCCAGTTATGAGAACGGCCGGGGGCATAGCGGTTCCCCTATGCACACCCGGCCGCTCTGGCAAAGGGTAATACCAGATCGCAGTGAGTGCGGCTCATCCCCGGCCAGTCGCCAAAATCAGCCCAGTGCCGCCTGCTTTTCCTCGGCCAGCCGGTCCAGTTCGGCCCGGCTC
>JACCDN010843998.1_pt1 | contig 58223 bp, 42 predicted proteins | sample 7441691 | NCBI WGS metagenome assembly JACCDN01 (sample SAMN15323439, study PRJNA562643) | freshwater metagenome | isolation source: river surface water | place: USA:Blue River Watershed | collected 2017-08-16 | reverse complement strand
GAATGCTGATCTTAATGCGAGCCTAAATATAAAAGCGGCAGGACTTGCCGTGTTAGCCTGTGGAGTAGATGGAATGCCCAGCATTCAAAACGCTACGATGAAGCAGGAACCCACCGAATTAGCTAGCTCTTGGGTTAGAAACGTAGGAATCCTCGCCCTTTAGGGTGGGGTGGATGTCAAGATAATATGTAGCTTAATACCAGCCGCTTTAATCTCAATACCAGCCACTTTTTATGTGCATTAATTAATTGTTAAATGATTTATTAGGAGCGGAATGCTTAAATTTATACAAATGCGGGAGAATATTAGACTTTGTTTATGATATTGGCGTAATTTGTTGAATTGTTTGAGTCTCGCGAGGCCTGATGTGATAAAAGTGTCCGGTATTGAGAAAAGTTACGCTCGATAAAGCTAATTTTTAATTAATAGCGTTCCTTTTTCAGGCTTTAGCCTAGGATTAGTAGCTGTCGTCCTTGAAAATTGTTCAATGATTAAGTTAAAATCTAGCTGTTTTGATTTTATAATAAGGATTTCCATGTATGTTTATTCGTCCATCATTGCGTTCACATGACCAGCTACGCGAAGTAAAAATTTCGCGCCATTATACAAAGCATGCAGAAGGATCAGTCCTGATTGAGTTTGGTGATACTAAAGTTATTTGTACTGCAACAATTGAAGAAAGTGTGCCTGCTTTTTTAAAAGGTGGCGGAAGCGGTTGGGTGACTGCTGAATATGCAATGCTACCAAGAGCAACCAATACCAGGAACAAGCGAGAATCAAGCCAGGGGAAACCTAATGCTAGAAGCCAGGAAATACAACGCCTGATAGGTAGGAGCCTACGCAGTGTAGTTGACTTTCGAAAGCTAGGTGAACGTCAAATTATAGTAGATTGTGATGTGATCCAAGCTGATGGCGGTACGCGGACGGCAAGTATTACCGGAGCTTATGTCGCTATGGTAGATGCCATAAATAACCTGTTAAGCAAAAAATTAATACTTGAAAACCCTATCACTAGCGCTGTTGCGGCTGTTTCGGTTGGTGTTTATCAAAGCAATGCTGTTTTAGACCTGGATTATCTTGAAGACAGTAACTGTGATACAGATATGAATGTTGTAATGACTTCTGGCGGAGGAATAGTAGAAATTCAAGGAACCGCGGAAAAAGAACCATTCTCGCGAGAGGAACTAAATTCATTACTAGATCTAGCCGAAAAAGGAATCAATCAATTATTTGATATTCAAAAACAATCTTTACTTGGCAGCTGAAGATATTAATTTTAGTTTGATCGGGCTGCTTGCAGCGGCCTGAATCCGGTTTTTCTGTGCATATGGGTTAGTGTTGGCAGGTTTAGCCTCAGCCTCTTGGTTTTCTTCGCTAATCAATTGGTCTATCTCCGCATCTTCTTTACGGATTTTGAACGATACTGTTGCTGATTCGCCATTTTCTTCATCGATTAAATTATCGATATCTTCATTGCTAGATTCAGCCTGTTCATCCTCGTTCGGATAAACATATGACCCATTATGCTGTAAATATATATCACGGATTGTAGCATATGGGTCAATAGATGACATTAGTAGCTGGTCTTGACCTAAATATGTCGCCCTTTGGTTAATTAGATTAAGCGCAAAAATGGTCCAAGAAATTGTTGGGTCGTTAATGATCCAGAATAATGGATTAAAGTAGATATCAGGAATTAAACCTAAATCATCCCGTATTGTACCAGGCCCTAAAAATGGAACTAGGAAATAGCTACTTTGCTGCCAACCCCATCTTTTCATGGTATCGCCAAAAGTGCTCTTCGTTTGTGGTAAGCCTAGGCTTGATGAAATGTCGATAATCCCCAAGATACCAAAAGTAGAGTTTAGTGCAATCCTCATAGTGTTATGCATGGTATCAGTGCCATTTAATTGGAGGATATCATTACCAAGCGTTACGAAGTCCCGTAAGTTATTATAAAAATTGCTGATTGCATCGCGTAACGGCTCTGGTACATAGGTATAACCTATTGCAATAGGGCGCAATACGTAGTGATCTGCAACCATATTAAAAACAAATACCTTACGATTATATTGTTCATAAGGGTCGTTCGGGTTTTTTGAAGTTGCACAACCAAGTAAGCTTAAGGCGGTTATTGAACTTAGTATTTTCTTTTTCATTAAGCTTTAATTAATCTTCCAATTTCAAACGGTACAAAGTAGCAAGTTCAGAAATACATTGGCTAAGATTGATGATTTGGGTATTGGGTAAGCTTTTTAGCTCAAGGATGAGAGCAATACCAGCAGAATCAATACTTTGTACTTCGCTTGCATTTATGGTAAAAGTCCCTTTACTTTTGGAATATTGGGACTTTATAGCCGAAAAGCACTGAAGTGCATTGTCCTTGTTAATTGTTGATGGAAGTTTGTAATTCATAGGCTAGTTTTTTGATGTTAGATTATCAACTTTAGTTTGGAGTTGTTTGATTAAATCATTTACGCCACCACTTTGAACTGTTTCATTAAATTGAGTACGATAAGTTGTAACAATGCTAACATTTTCAATTTTAACGTCGTAAATTTTCCAATTGCCAGCAATTTTTGCTAAATCATACTCAATATTAACCGGCTGATTATTGCTTTTGCCATTATTTGGTAATTTAAATGTTCCTTTAACTGCAGCCTTATTTTGTTTATCACCTGTAATTGAACTGCTATCTATTGAAAGCTGAGCTCCCTTAAATTTTGATAATGCAGCTGAGTATTGGTAAACCAGTAATTGTTTAAACAAATTAGTAATTTCAGCTTGTTGTTTGGGATCTGCTTGTTTCCAGGCTGGACCCATTACAAATTTGGTCATTAAATTAAAATCTACCTGTGGTAGTATGCTTTTTTGAATTAGTGACATAGCTTCATTGCTATCGGTTTTATTTACTGCCACGGTTAATAATTCTGCACTGGTTTTAATTACCCCACATGGTGTATTGGCGCCACAATCACTAACAGAGACGATTACAACTTCTCCACCAGTTGATTTAATTATGGTTTTAGCCGGAGCGCTCGCTACAAGCGGGCCAGATGCGGCTGATTCGGCGAAACTTCCAGAAACAAATCCCAAAAGCATAATAGTCATTACTAATTTTTTCATAAGTATAATACCTTTTCTTTATTTAGAAGACATATTAGTCATAAATTTACCAATTAACTGCTCTAATACCATTGCTGATGACGTAAGGGTAATGGTATCTCCATCTTTAAGGGTTTCTTCATCTGCGCCAGACTGAAGTCCGACGTATTGCTCGCCAAGCAAGCCGGTTGTTAAAATCTCTGCTGAGCTATCGTTACTAAATTTATAATTTTTATCAATACTCATAGTAACTTTTGCCTGATAGGTTTTTCCATCTAGTGTAATATCTGTAACGCGGCCAACAGTGAAACCAGATACTTTAACCGGAGCATTTGTTTTAAGTGACCCAATATTATTGAATTTGGCATACAATGTATAATTATTATTACTGCTAGTTCCAAAATTAGTAATATTGGCAACTTTTAGCGATAAAAATACCAGGCATGTAATGCCAATTAAAACAAAGATTCCTACCCAAAAATCCATAGTGCTTCGCTTCATGTAAAGTTCCTAAAACATAAAAGCAGTTAATATAAAATCCAAGGCTAGTACTGCCAATGCTGAATGGACTACGGTCCTAGTTGTTGCGGAAGAAACCCCTTCAGCTGTTGGGTAAGCCTCAAGACCTTGGTAAACAGAAATTAAACTTACTACAATTCCAAAAAATAGCGCTTTTAATAGGCCGTTGACTATATCCTCATGAAAACTGACACTCGATTGCATTTGCGACCAGAATGTACCATTGTCCATGTGAAGCAGGGTTACGCCTACAAAATGGCCTCCCCAGATTCCGGTGGTATCAAACAATGCGGTTAAAATGGGTACAGCAAAAATCCCACCAATAAATTTCGGTGCAACAACACGGTTGATAGGGTTTACGCCCATAACGCTCATGGCATCAAGCTGTTCTGTCGCTTTCATTAAACCTATTTCTGCTGTGATTCCGGAACCTGCACGCGAGGCAAATAATATCGCACTTAACGCAGGTCCTAATTCACGCAGCAATGATAATGCCACTAGGGAGCCAAGCATGCTTGAAGAGCCAAATCTTTGCAAAGTATTATATCCCTGAAGGCCTAATACCATACCGACAAACCAGCCTGAAACTGCTATGATCAGTATAGATAGTACACCACTAAAAAATATTTCTTTCACTAGTAAATGCGGTCGTTTTAAAGAATATAATAAACCGCTAATAATTAAAGCCAGTAATTTACCAACTCCACCAAGCATTAAAATAAAGCCGGTAAAAGGGTGGCCGATGCGTTCAATAAAGCTTACTAGGTTTTTCATTGTTGTCCTAAGTAATGTTCGTAACTATTTTTGCTCGAGTATTTGTAAGCAAATGGCCCATTTACTTCACCATTAATAAACTGTTTGACAGCTGGATCTGTAGTTTTTTCTATTTCATTTGGTGTGCCTTGGGCAATTACTTGTCCATTGGCCATAAAATAAATATAATCTGCTATTTTAAGGGTTGCCGGAATGTCATGTGTAACCAAAACAGAAGTTTGTTTCAAGCTGTCATTCAGGTTTTTAATCAGCATCGCTGTAACATTTAGAGAAATTGGGTCAAGACCGGTAAACGGTTCATCATAAAGCATAAGCTCGGGGTCTAGAGCCATGGCTCTAGCCAGTGCTACTCTGCGTGCCATTCCTCCTGACAATTCCGACGGCATCATTTCTTGAGTGCCGGTAAGCCCTACAGCTTCTAATTTCATGGCAACTATCTTGTCTATGAAGCTTTTGGGTAAATCTGTATGCTCGTATAAGGGGAAAGCCACATTACTTGCTACATTTATATCCGTAAAGAGGGCTCCAAACTGAAACAACATGCCAAGCCTAGTACGGATATTTCCTAATAGTTTATCATTAGATTGACTTAAGTTGTGTCCAAAAGCGATTACTTGGCCTGAATTTGCCGTAATTTGACCTGTAATTAGCCTAAGTAGCGTAGTTTTCCCGCTACCACTTCCACCCATAATAGCAGTAATTTTGCCTTTTGGGATGGTAAGGGTTATGTTTTTTAGTATCGGTTTTTCTTCCGTATACGAAAAAGAGACATTATCTAGACTGATTAAAGCTTCGTTCATTTGCAATACTTATAATGATAATTCCGCTATTATACTAAAAAGACTTCATATTTACCACTAAAATAAACGAAACTGAAACGATTGTTTTATTTTTTGTTGCAGCTCTTTATCTATACCTATTTGCAGACACACGATTTAATACTAAGGTTCATACAATTTTAATTAATGAATATTAAAACGAATCAAGTTTATATATGTATATGAAATACCTTTACAGACATTTATTAGACATCTTTCCTAACCTGTGCCTTTAGCCTTACTAATGTGTCATTTCGTTGGTTCTGATACTCATGTATTTACATCGTAAAATCACGTCTATTTATTTCGGTGGTAGAAGGGCTCTTTTACGTTTTTAATCTAATTCTTTCAGTTTTTTAGTAGTTGTCCTACAGACAGATGAATTTATGAGAGAAATTCTCCAGATAAAGTAATTTTACGCAGTAATAGATCTTGTGTGTACAATAATGCATTTAATTTAACAATATAATGTGATATCAATAAAATTATGCATGCATATCTACGATTAATCCGTTTTGATAAGCCAATTGGAACATTACTGTTGCTTTGGCCGACATATTGGGCATTATGGGTTGCCTATCAGGGTATTCCTCCTATGCGAATATTTATTGCATTTAGCCTTGGTGTTTTCTTAACGAGGGCAGCCGGGTGCGCGATTAATGATTTTGCAGATAGCGATTTTGATGGTGCCGTTAAACGAACCTCTACGCGGCCGCTTGTAACTGGTGAAGTAACTAAAAAACAAGCGCTATTAATTACTGCGCTATTAAGCCTGGCGGCATTCCTGTTAGCAGTACTATTTCTTCAGCCTCTTACAATTTTGTGGTCGGTCCCAGCTCTATTTATATTTGTCAGTTATCCGTTTTTTAAACGATTCTTCCCAATTCCTCAGATGTATTTGGCAATTGCTTTTAGTTTTGGTATTTTGATGGCTTTTATAGAGGCAGAGAATAAGCTAACTTATCATGCATGGTTAATATTTGCCGCTAACTATTTCTGGGTGCTTGCCTATGATACTATTTATGCATTAGTTGATATTGATGATGATTTGAAAATTGGCATAAAAACTTCCGCAATTACTTTTGGCCGCCACGTAATTGGGATAACCATGGGGTCTTATTGCTTATTTATTATTTTATCTTTAATCCTTGGCGTTAGTGCCAAGTTTCATTGGCCATATTATTTAGGAATAATGATAATTTCAGCTTTGATAGTATATATCTATACCAGGATAAAAGATAAAGAGCGGATGTCGTGTTTCAAGGCTTTCCTATTTAACAATTACATTGGGTTAGTTTTATTCTTAGCTATAGTAGTTAATTACTTGGTATATTCAGTGCAAAACTAATTGTATTTGGTGGGTTATATATGCGGATAAAGGTTACAGCGGACAATAAATTTTTGAGCAAGTTGCCAGATAACCCTGGGGTTTATCGCTATTATGACGTTGATGGTAATCTCTTGTATGTAGGTAAAGCCATTAGCTTGGTCAAGAGAGTTAAATCGTACTTTCAAAAAAAGGCAGAACTCTCTCCGCGCATTAGTCTAATGGTAAGTAAAATTGTTGAATTAGAAATTACCATTACTGAAAATGAAACTTCAGCATTACTATTAGAAAATAATTTAATTAAAAGCCTAAAACCAAAATACAATATAATATTCCGCGATGATAAAAGTTATCCCTACATTAAAATTTCAGAGCACTCTCATCCACTAATTGAGTATTACCGCGGCAAGCCCCACAAGGGAGCAACCTTTTATGGTCCTTATCCAAACTCGTATGCGGTGCGGGAAACACTTGACTTGCTCCAAAGATTATTTAAATTACGTACTTGTACCGATAGCGTTTTTGCCAATCGCTCTCGTCCGTGCATGTTATATCAGGTAAATCGCTGCTCAGCCCCATGTGTTAATAAAATTAGCGAAGGCGACTATAGCCAGTCTGTTAAAAATGCCAGAAGGTTTCTAAATGGTGATTATCCAGCATTGGTAAACCAATTAACTACGCAAATGTATGAGGCCTCTGATCAGCTTGATTTTGAGCAGGCCGGGATTCTTAGGGATAAAATTGCCTTAATTAAGCAGATGCAAGACAAGCAAATAATTAGCGATACTAAATTACCAATTAACTCTGATCTTATATTATATAAAGAGGCGAACGGCCATTCATTTATTTATTTAATAATTATTCGCAATGGACTTTATATCGGCGATAAATATTTCGTAGTTAGAACTGTTGATAATTATCAGGGTATGGTAGAAGCATTTTTGGAGAATTACTACACAGTTTCTAAGCAGAATTTTAGTGTGTATATTGAGCAGGAAATAGCCCCAGAGTTTATTGACTATTTCGTAAAGGCCTATAACATTCGGATTATATCAAAGAGTTCGCCTCGGATTAAAGATTTGGGGGATATGGGACGGGTTAATTTAGAGAAAATAGTTGAAAATTACAAAATCGACAATATATACCAGCTAGGTAGCCTACGGCTTTGTGAGTTGATAGGAATAAAGGGAATTAACCGGATTGAGTGTTATGATACCAGTCATAATCAGGGGAGTAGTGCTGTTGCCTCGATGGTTGTGTATAGTGATGGTAAAATTGATAATAAATTATACCGTCGCTTTAACCTTCCAAATGAGATAAACGGTGATGACCTTCTGGCTCTTGAGTCTGTTTTACGAAGACGTTTGATGAATTCGGAGCTGGATGTCCCTGAGCTAATACTGGTAGATGGTGGGCGAAATCAGTTGAGCGTGGCAAAAAAGCTGCTTAAAGAGCTTGGTTTTTATGATAAAATCAAGATTATTGCTATCTTTAAGGGCGAAGATCGTAAACCTGAACTTGATAAAGTAATTATAAATTCTGAATTAGAGCTTAATTTTCGGCAAGAACCCCATGTGTTTAGACTATTGCAAGCTTTGCGTGACGAAGCTCACCGCTTTGCAATTACCGGGCATCGAAAAAAGCAAGCAGAAAAAATGAAGTTTTCCAGGTTAGAAGATATCCCCGGTATAGGTGCGCAAAAACGTAAAACATTGATTGCATTTTTTGGTAGTAGTCAAGGTGTGGCTGCTGCAAGTGTTGAGGAATTACAACAGGTTCAAGGGATTGGGGTAGAATTGGCTACTGCGATCTATGACTTCTTCCACACAAGTCATGCATGACTATTATTAATTATTAATTTAGCCTCTCTCAAAAAGTTAATTACAATATGCTAAAACGTATTCCTTTCCCGACATTGCTGACTTGGCTTAGAATCGCATTGGTTCCATTTTTTGTCGCGGTTTATTATATTCCAGACTATCTGTTGAGTATGCCACATAAAAATTTTTTGGCTACAGCTATATTTTTAATTGCCGCAGTTACCGATTACTTTGATGGTTATCTCGCTCGTAAAATGAAGTTGGAAACAAGCTTTGGTGCGTTTCTTGACCCGGTAGCAGATAAGGCCCTGGTGGCGGCAAGTCTGGTGGTTTTAGTAAATCTTAACCGTACTTTTGTTTTTGCGGCAATAATAATAATTGTTCGCGAAATTGCAATTTCGGCATTAAGGGAATGGATGGCTCAGCTAGGCCAAGTTAAAGGTGTAGCTGTAGCATATATTGGGAAGCTAAAGACAGCTTGCCAAATGGTTGCAATTTCATTGCTGTTGCTAGATTTTCATGCGTATTTCATTAGTACCATTTTTATTGGCAACTTGTTAATGCTAATAGCAGTGATTTTAACCCTGATATCAATGTTTTATTATTTAGACCAAGCTAAAAAATATTTTAATTAAGAGAGAAATTTTGTGACAGCAAAAAACACAAAAGAGACAAATAAAGTTAGCCTTGAGGCCAATCCAAACGCAAAAGCATTAAATTTACCTCGAAGAAAGGGTTTATTAGATGAATTTGACACTGATGGTGTAATTAGCGGTGATGAATTAGAGCGTGGTAAAAGCCGGAAAAGCCGGGGTCCGCGCAAATTTGGTAAAGAAGATGGTCATGACGTAAATAAATTGATGCGCCTGGTTACTTTCGGTACCGAGAACCTTGCTCCTGAAGAGTTGAAAAAACTGGAAGAACAAAAAGCTAAACTGCATGTTCTTTTGGGTAAGGGGAAAGAGCGTGGATATGTAACTAACGCTGAAATTAACGACCATTTACCTGATCATATTACTGACCCTGAAATCATTGACCAAATCGTTATGATGATCGAGACAATTGGGATTAAGGTGTTTGAGTATGAGCCAAGCCAAGAAGAATTATTAATCTCAGGTACCTCATCTGCGACTGTTAATGATGATGAGTTTGAAGAAGCCGAGAAAATTCTGGCAAGCACCACCTCGTCAAATGAATTTGGCCGTACTACCGACCCGGTGCGCATGTATATGCGTGAAATTGGTACCTATGACCTTTTGGATAAAACAGACGAGGCAGAAATTGCCCGTAAATTGGAGACTAGTATCCAGTTAATGATTTCGGCAATTGCTGATTGTCCTAAGATCGTCAACTTTATCTCAACATCTTATCAGGATGTTCTGGCTGGGAAGATCAAGTTAGAGAACTTTGTTGATGAAATTATCAATGAAGATGCCGGTGATGATAATATGATGCTGGATAATGTTGCTCCAACATCATTTAGTGAAGATGAAGAAGAAGAAGGCCTATCCGGTGCCCAACTTGAAAAATTACGCCAAGATACAGCCGCTTTTTTTGAAGAATTTGATAAGCTAGTTGAAAAACAAAACAAGGTTTTACAAAAGCATAGCTCAGAATCAGCTGAATATCAAGAAATTCTGGTTGAATTAACTGCCCAATTAAGTAAAATTCGTTTTACAAACAAGCAAATTGAGGTATTTTGTGATATCTTGCGTGAATCTCATAAAGAAATCAAACAATATGAAAATGAGATTTTTCATTTAGCCTGCGATGTTATCAAAGTTCCTGAAGATAAATTTAGGAAAGAATTCATCGGTAATGAAACAAACTGGGTAGAGACCCATGTTCCAGCTAAAAAATATGCTGATTTGTTTGAAACGATGAAGTTTGACATCAAGGAAAAGCAAGACCGGATTAAAGCCGTTGCTGATGATTTACAAATAAGCGTATCTGTAGTTAAAAATCTGTTCAAGCAATTAATGCGTGCTGAAAAAGAACAGAAAAAAGCCCGTACTGACATGGTGGAATCAAATTTACGCCTGGTTATTTCAATTGCTAAAAAATATACTAACCGTGGCTTACATTTCCTAGATCTAATTCAGGAAGGTAATATCGGTCTAATTAAAGCAATTGATAAATTCCAGTATCGTAAAGGATTCAAGTTCTCTACCTATGCAACTTGGTGGATCCGTCAGGCGATTACCCGTGCGATTGCGGATCAGGGGCGTACCATCCGTATTCCGGTTCATATGATCGAAACCATCAATAAGATGAGTAAAGAACATCGCAAACTGTTACAGGAAAAATCGGGTGAGCCGCTTACTAAAGAGTTGGCTGAACGAATGGATATCAGTGAAGAGAAAGTTCGTAAAATTTATCAGGTTGCCTATGATTCAATCTCGATGGACGCGCCTATCGGCGATGAAGATGATGCGAGTTATGGCGATTTTATTGAAGATAAATCAACTGTAATCCCATCTGATCATGGAATTGATTATAGCCTGAAAAAAACGGTACGTGAAGTACTAGATACCTTGTCGCCGCGTGAAGCCAAGGTTCTATGTATGCGTTTTGGTATCGATACATTGACTGATCATACGCTAGAAGAAGTTGGCCGCCAATTTGACGTAACCCGCGAGCGGATCCGTCAGATCGAAGCCAAGGCTATCCGTAAATTAAGACAGCCAAACCGGGCAGAGAAGCTTCGCAGCTTCCTTGATAGCTTTAAGGAGCTGGATGAGTTCGAAGCTGATATGTCTTCAGAAGAATTTGATGACTTTTCTGATGATGAATAAATTATAACTGGTGCCTTAATGGCACCATTTATAATTAGCTAGAAACGATCAAATTAAAGATATTGGTCTATTTATTTTCTTCTGTGCTTTGAGGTTGCATCCTCAACTATCTTAAATATTTGGTCAGCTGTCATTTTTACATGTACAACTTGTTGCTGTATCCTGGGTTTCTTATCTTTTAGCTCCCTGATTTTTTTCTCTTCATTTTGTGCTTTTTCAATTATGCTCGGATTGTTTGCTGCCTTTTCCATACTTTCATTAATTTCAGTTAGCCGTTCCAGTAGTTGCACAATCCCTTGACTAACTTGCAAATTATCAGCCCCAATCTTAATATGAGTTGTGTAGCCTTGGCTGAGAGACCTAATTTCTTCAAAACAGCTATTTTCATTTAACAGGATTTTATCTCCAAGTTCCCAAAGCTCGCTAAGATGACTTTGTTTATATTCATTGAATTTGTTAGTGAAGGAATTATCCTCTTTCATTAAAAAATAAAAGTTAATAATCATCATTTTAATTACTGTTAAGTTTTTAGTCGGAAAGTTTTCAAAATGTCTTAGGATTTGTCTTATGTTATTTTCAACTTTAAGGGCAAGGAGATAGTTTTTAAGGACTTGTTTTGTAGAGTCAGTTAACTCTAATAATTCTTCTTTGTTAGTTAAAAATGAACGTACAAAGTCTTGTGCCGAAGCTTCGCTCAGGGCTGGATATTTACTTAAAATCGATTTTAATTCTTTATTTATATAATTATATTTTTCATTTTTGCTACCCTTAGCTGGAAGTTGTACCAAAATATTTAGAATGCTTATTATTCTTAGTAGTGTTAGATCCTTTTTATTTTTATTATCTGGTGATGCCAGATATTTTGGTATAAAATCTCTGATATGCTGATGTAAATTTTTAAATTGTTCAATTGTATTGCAGATTGCTTCAAATTGTGGTATGTTTTTATTGGCAGCAGAAATTAAGCTATTCCATTTGGTCTCTATATTATTCTGATTAGCAGATTGATCTTGCTTGATCTGATTAGGATTGGCAGTTTCAACCAGTTCGGCACTAGTTTTAACCGTTACTGGTCTCGTGTCAGGTTGATCATGTTCTATTCTAGCTCCGCTTGCAAAAAGGTTGCTGCTTGTAAGCTCGTTTGTTGAAGGGTTGGACTGGCTAAGCCGGTTACTGATTATTTCCATTAGTGCTGTTAGCTGTTCATCAGTTAAGTTACCTTTTTCGATAAATTCGGCAACTTGCGCGAAAATATGGTTTACTTCGGTTGCGTTTTGAGGTGATGCTACAGGTGCTACACGTGCAGCAGATGCTGGGCTAGTATGAATCATAATCGGATTCCTTTATAAAAAGTTAATTTAAAAACAGATGTTGTTACGCACTTTCAATTTATTATCGTGCGTGACATTACTTTAAAAATTCGTTATTGAGAATTAATTTCATAATAAGTCAGGCAATTATAGATGAGCTAACATTTGATTTTTTGGATTAAGCTTATAAAAATTGAGTTTTAGTGGATTTGCATGGTTATATTATTTTATCGGATAAAGTATATATATTTAATTGTTGCAGTTTAGTAAAAACTAGGCCGCTGCTGATGGGGTGTTAATTTGTACTTTCTTCAATACCGTGTGCTATTAATTTAAATGGTGCCTTAATGGCACCATTTTTTATAACTGGAAACGTTCAAATTTAACATATTGTGCTACTTATTTTTTCTGTGCTTTGAGGTTGCGTCCTCAACTATCTTAAATATTTGGTCAGCTGTCATTTTTACATGTACAATTTTTTGCGGTTCCCTAAGTTTACTCTCTTCATCTTGTGCTTTATTCATTAGTTTTGAGTCATTTGCTGCATTTTTCATACTTGCTTCAATTTTCGTTAGTCTCCCCAATAGGTTTGCTAATCCCTGACTAACTTTTAATTTGTATGGCGGTAGATTTTCATCTAGCGTAATTTGAATATAAGTTTTGGAGCCGTGGGAGCACAGAGATCTAAGTTCTTCAAAGCATTTGTTTGTTAAAATCCATTCACTTGTCTTCCATATTTCGTAAGGGTGGTCCTTTTCATAATTATCAATCATTGGAATCGAAGATTTTCCTTCTTTCATTTTAAAATTAAATTTTAAAATCATGAATTTAACCGCAATTAAGTCTTTGCTTGGAAAGTTTGCAAATTGATTTAAAATTTGTAGAATATTATTCTCAAGTTTAAGGTTCTGTAGATATATAATTAGATTTTTTTGTGCGTCGACAGATAAACTTTTTATTTTCTCTTCTTTAGCTAAAAATGAAGATATAAATTTTTGTACTAAATCTCGATCTATTGTTGGGTACTTTGTTGAAAGCGTATCAGAAATTCTATTTAAATAGAAAAAGCCCGCTATTCCCTCGATGTCGTTGCTGGGAAGGGGCTCCTCGATGAGAATTGATAACATGCTTATTAGTCTTAGCATTGTTAGGTGTTGATTAACTTGTTCGCCTCGGAAAATTTGGTGATTTTTAGCAAAATCTACAATGCACAGATATCCATTTTTAAAGGATTCGTCCGATTCAGCAATTGTTTTCAATTCTGGCATGTTTATGTTTGCAGCAGAAATTAAGCTTTTCCACTTGTTTACAAAATTATCTGGACTGTCTGCCTGAGCTTGATTGATTTGATTCAAATCGGTAATTTTGCTGAGGTTAGAACTAGTTTCTGCTTCTACAGGTTTAGCGTTAGCCTTAGCCGCTCTGTCTGCTTGTTCTATGTTTGTGGTGCACGCAAATAAATTGCTAGTTGGGGAAAGCTGGTTAAGTTGGTTATCAATTATTTCTCTTAGGTTTAATAACTGCTTTTCATTTAGGTTGCCTTCTGAGAGGAGTTTGGCAATTTGCTCGTAATTTCTCTCTTGTAAAGCAGACTCTGACTCGGTTGCTTTTTGCAATTGATTAGTAAGTGATAATTGTACTAGAGGCATAATTGGGGGTCCCTTATAAATAGTATGAATTTAAAAATGTCTGGTATTTAGTAATCAATTTATTGTTATTTTGGGAATTGTAGATGAGACACCAATTGATTTCTTGAATTAAGCTTATAAAAAATTGAGCTATGGCTGATTAGCTAGTTATATTATTTTATCGTATAAAGTTTATATATTTAATTATTGAAGTTTAGTAAAAACTAGGCTGCTGCTGATAGGGTGTTAATTTGTAATTTCTTCAATACCGCGCAATATTAATTTAAATGGTGACTTAATGGCACCATTTTTGTGCGCCATGCATGGCTCACTTCTAGGCGGTGTAAGTCCGCTGCTAGCTCTTTCGACGGGAATAGCGAGTCTATGCAAAGGCGTCTATCGTGAGGTAGAGTCTGAAGGAAGTAAATGACGTAATATGGTGGTGACGAACAGAAACTACATCAGGCTACTAGAGTGGATAACTTAGCAAAAGATAAGGAAGTCCAATAGTCGAGCGTAACTTTAGGGGTAAATGTAGCATGACCATATGAAAGAAGTGCGAGGTGTCACGGTTAGAGCGGCCAGACCGTGAAGTCAAGCTGCGCAAAATTGAATTATTATCGTTAGCGGATGGGATCCCCATAATTTTTGTCTTTAATTATATCAAATGATTTTTTATCAAAGTATTTAAGTACATTGCTGCTGTACTATGGCTTATACTTGCATGCGGGCTTATAGCTTTATTGCTTCACTTGATAACCTGCCGGGAGATGATTAACCTATTGCTAGTGTTTGGTTTTCCTTTAAAGATTATTAATAAATTAATTGTTTGAGGTATTATAATGAATGGTTAAAATTAAATTAATAAAAATTGACTTTGATAGTGAAATGGTTAAATTGATGTCGGAAAGAATAAATATTCTTTCATAGGCAATTGGTGGTATTGGCTATCTTGATTTTAATATTCAAGGGTTGAATAAAGCTATTACCGTTATCTTGGGCTGGTTAGTATTGCAATATATATCATTTGCACTGCTTAAAGTAAGTAAAACGATAAAAAAAGAAGAGGATCAGAACGATGGAACTAATTAAATTAATTTCTCTGAATGTAGCAGTAATTGCAGGAGCTTTCTATTTATTGCACCTAGCTGTTAAGAGTGCTAAACAAAAGTCAAAACATACGCATAGTTAATAATTGATTCCTTAGAAAATGCCACGGTTTATACTGTGGCAATTAGCAAAACTCTTAGGTTTAATAACTGCTTTTCGTTTAGGTTGCCTTCTGAGAGGAGTTTGGCTATTTGTTCGTAATTTCTCTCTTGTAAAGCAGACTCTGACTCGGTTGCTTTTTGCGATTGATTAGTAAGTGATAATTGTACTAGAGGCATAATTGGGGTCCCTTATAAATAGTATGGATTTAAAAATGTCTGGTATTTAGTAAGCTTTTATTAATTAGTTTGGGAATTGTAGATGAGACACCAATTGATTTCTTGAATTAAGCTTATATAAAATTGAGTTATGGCTGATTAGCTAGTTATATTATTTTATTGAATAAAGTATATATATTTAATTATTGAAGTTTAGTAAAAAATTAACAGCAAAAAACCCAACCGCATTGCTTGAGTTGGGGTCTACACTGAGGATTTTATATCAATTAATTGGGCAAGATACCTTGATTATTGTTAGTCTAATTAGGAAATAGGATACAGACTAACATACATATCCCTTTCGCCGTTATTTATTCCATCACCCCATCCTGGCAACAAATAGAGATAAACATTATCATTATGACTATTTTTACAGATTAGCGTTCCTGCCTCTTTAGGGCTATTGTTAAATACCCACCAATTTTCATAAGCTCTATGGCTGCCTTGGCCAATTATCACATTCTCACAGGTGAGCTCATCATTATTGATTTTTATTTTTAATTCCCCATAAAAAGCAAAATTAAGCGCTTTGGGAGGTGTCGAGCCTGGGTTTTCATCTGTGGCGCTCATGAATTTCCCATCCCATGATACTTGAAGATTACTTAATTTTTTACTTACCCAATCCGCATTAGCTGTGTCTGCGCTCCGTCCTGCTCTTACATTAATACAGCCAGCAGTTTTACCAGTTGTTACCATCTGGATACCACTCCAATCAGCTGGGTTTCCGATAGTATAATTATCATCATAAATATGAAACGACATAGGTATGAAATTATTGGTATCTGGATCCGCAAAACAGAAATAGTTATCCTTAATGCTTGATAAAGTATCCGCTTGAGCAGTAACAGGTATGGAAAGACACAGCGGAGCCAAGACTAGTGAGATTTTTTTTAAATAGTGCTTTTTCATTAATTCTTTTCCTATAATTAAACACGAGTCTACATTTGGCTTAAAATGATTAATCATTGAAAAGTGAAGACTCGTGCTTTAAATTTTAAAAATTATTTAAACTAAGTTCAAGTCCTTAGTTTAATTTTTATCAATTAAGCAATCGGCTGCCTTGTCATTATATTTTACTGTTTTACCATCGACAGTTAGGGTAATATCGGAACATTTGCTGCCTTCTTGTAGTTTTACATTATTAAGGGTAATATCTTTACAGCCATTCACTGATTTGCAAAGGAGTGTTGAAGGTAACGATTTACCGGTTGAAGTTACGTTGTCGTAGCTAATATTGTTAACTTGTACTTTGGACCATTTACCGCCATAGCCAAAATCGTAAATAATCGGATTTTTTACCCCTTCCATGGTAATGTTTTTATAATGGACATTAGCAACTGTGATTTGATTTTTCTTGCCATTAGTAGTATTTACTTGGTCATAACTATCATCTGATGAGCAGTTTGCCTCACACATGGTTTTTATACGTAGCCCGTTATGGGTATAATGGAAACTTACATTTTGCGCTGTTACGCCATCAACGTTGCCATCGACATGGCTACCAATAGAAATACCATGCCCATAATACATATCCATATTATTAATGTAAATATCTTTATCTGGCATCTCGCTACTACTATTCATGGCAATGCTATCATCACCATTATAAATCGTGGAATCAGTAATATTGACTGTTTGCACGCCTCCTGTATTGATACCATCTGTATTAGGGGAATCTTTATCCGAATGAATTAGAATTTGATTAATCTTAATATTTGTTACACTTCTTATCATTAAATGAGCGCGTGGTGAATTTCGGAATTCCAAGTCCTCAATGGTCAAACCGTTTACTCCGTGGAAATACATGAGAGTTGGACGGTCAATGTGCTTATCCTTGCCATATGCTTCCCACCAGTCTGCACCGTGCCCATCAATTACACTTGGCATTGTTGTGTCTGGTTTCGGTCGGTTGTTATTCAATTGGTTAGAGTTAGGCTTAGCCCCAATCAGCGTTAAATTGTTACAGTTGGTGAATGAAATCAGATGTTTGGCGTCTTTCCATGGATCAGATTTTTTGCTGTTACTTGTGTTTTTGCCATTACGTGGAATTGAGGTAATTGTTACACCGTCATCTAATTTGAAAGTAAGATTATTTACCCGATCTATTATAATAGGATAAATTGTATAGTCATCAGGAGTAAACTCTATTGTCAGCTGTTTAGCTTTTTTTTGTTTGGCTAAAATATTATCGATGGTTTGTTGAGTAATTACATTTGAGGAACTGCCATCAGCAGTACTACCTTTTTGTATTAAACAAGTTGGTGCATCTTTATCTCCAGAACATTGAAATGTTACTGAAGCATTCGCTTCACTTGACAATGCACAAGCAAAGATACCAATACTAATTACTTTACACAGTTTTCTAAAATCATGTCTTTTCATTTTTATAACCCTAATCATGTGATTAAAACTTCCAGCTAACTTTTATGTTATTTACACCAATTTGAGTTAAGATTTTTTCAGACAAGCAAGGAAATTCATTGTAACATTTTCAAGTCAGAATTTTCCTATACTAGACCGCAAGGTTACTTAACCCAAGTTGGAGCTATTATTTAAAAACTCAAAAGAAATTCCCTCACTTATATTGTTATCTTTAGATAAAAGTAAGGGCTAGAGTCAAATAATAACTAAGTGGCTACTGGCATCAAGAGTTTAAGATTTTAGCATTTGCAAAGGGTTGCTTATTATTGCTGTGTTCGAGAAGTTAGGGTAAATTAGGTAAAATAAATTTGCATTTTAATCTAAACAGGATTTGATTACGGGGATAGTAATTGGTTTTTTAGTAGTTAGGGCTAGAGTTGCTGCTGTATTGATTAGCTCAATCAGTTTACCCAAATTACGGGTATAGTGGCTAAGTATATATTTTAGTTCAGCTTCTCCGATTTTAATCCCCTCACGTTTTGCATATATCGAAAGAGCATTAAGTAACTCACTTTCATCGAGACTTTTTAGTGCAAATATTAAACCAGAATGAATACGGGTTTTAAGGTCGATCCTTAAATTACTTGCATTTAAATTTATCGTAGAACTTGTTAAAAGGTAATTGTCCCGATTATTTAATTTGATATGGTTAAATAAGTCAAATAAGGAAATTTGGCCTTGTTCATCAAGTAAGTCTATATTGTCTACCGCTATAAAACGGTATTTATCCAGATCCAAATCATGAAGATTGATTTGGTCTACTTGATTGCTGTCAATATAAATCGCATTGTGCTGGCGATGGTTAGCCAAATTAACCCACGCTTTCAGTAAATGTGTTTTTCCCGATAAAGTTGCACCATAGATATGCGTAAACTGACTAGAAAAATCTTGTAAATTAGCAACGGTAATTTCATTACCGATGCTGATAAAACTGTTAAAGTCATAAACTTGGTTAAAAAGATCGAGTAACTGCTGTTTTATCATTAGCTTGCGTCTCTGTAGTAATTAGTGTTTTTATAATATTGTTTTGCGTGACGTAATAACACTACTGTAATTGTAGACAGTGGTAGAGCCAGAAGAACTCCAACGATACCAAATACTTTTCCAAAAACCATCAAGCATAAAATTATCATGACAGGATTTAAACCAATCCTACCGCCAACCAGAAACGGGGTTACCAGTGCACCTTCTAATACATGACCAATCGCGTAAACACCTAAAATGGCAACTAACCCACCCGAACCAGTGAATTGAGATAAGCCGATAGTAAGAGCGAATAATAATCCCGATAATACACCTAAATAAGGGATAAATACTAATAGTCCGGTAATTATGCCAATAACGGTTCCAGAAGGAAGGCTGACTATGTTTAGGGCAATTGCATAGTAACTGGCCATAATCAGCATAACTGAAAGTTGACCGCGTAAATAGGCAGATAGCATTAAATCGATATCACGGCATAATTGATGAATCGGGAACAAAAACGATCTGGGAATCATTTCATCGAAGAAATTAACGATATTGTTCCAGTTCATTATTGAATAAAATAATACGAATGGAATTAATACAACATAAATTACTATTTCAATTACAATTAAACCATTTTGGGCTAGATGAGTAAACATATCGAGATTGTTTGAAATCTGTTTTTGATTTGCCAATACCATTTGTTTTAAGTCTTCAAGATCAAGGCTGAGATGAGTGCCAAATTGCAAGTTAAACTTGGTAAGAATATTGTTGTTTATTACAGCGATAATCTGCGGGGTATTATGTATCACAACTTTAAATTGCGTGATTAATACCGGGATTATGTAGATCGGTATCGCAAGGAATATCATTAAAGTAAGTAGCGAAAAAATTAAAGCGCTGTATTTGCGTTTGATAGTGAACCTTGTTTCTAGTTTATCAACCAATGGATTGAGGATATAGCCTAGAATTAAAGCTGCAATAAAAGGGATTAGCACTTTGCCAATTAGGACCATCATAAAAAATAACATGATAGTTGCAGCGAGTAACGAGAATATGGGCTTTAATTTGATTAGTTGTTGCATAAAATTTACTTACCAGGGAATAGTATATTACAAGTTTATAATTATACTATAAATACATTCTAGTTGCCAGGAACTCATTGTATCGATTTGTGGATTAAATAAAATTAATTAATCGCTAAAGCTAAAGCTAATATTAAAACTGATTCATATTTAGGTAAATTAATTACTCAAAAATATTATTAAAGCACTAGTTTATATTGCTGATATTAAGATATCTCGAAGTAAATAATAAATGTCGCATTTTCGGAATATTATTTTTAATAAAGTAAACTTTAAATGGCTTATTAATAATATTATGAAATATTTAATAATTAATACTTCTCAATCTCGGATACTTTTATCTCTAGAGATTAGAAAAGCGTGTTTTATTAAAAGTCAATTTATTCGTAAGAATGCTTCATTTATACTCAAATATTACGGATATAAGGCTTTGTATTATTCATTGGCTATTTGTTGAAAACTCGCAGGACTCAAACAATTCAACAAATAGCGCCAATCTCATAAACAAACCCTAATACCCTTCATAATTCGTATAAATAAAGCACCCTTATGGATAATTTGAAGCTGTTTAAGTCTCAATTGTGCGTAACATCACTAATTAAATTTCATACGGATTCTAAATATGTCTAGTATTTTATTTAAAAGCTATGGCTTAGTCAATACAACTCGGTTGGGTAAATTGCTGGAAGCTAACAAAGATACTGCCTTATATATGGGGTTATGGGACAAATTTAAGGATATTTTTAGGGGTTGCTGGGGTACAACTAAGCAAGGACGATTAAATCAGCTATGGGTTAATTTACAAGCTAGGGAAGCAGTTTATCACTTAAATATCGATGAAGTATCTCTTTTTATGAGTGCCCCAAGCGCTAGTAAGGAAAATTCTAATTTATTTCACTTTAGGAAACAGCAAGAATATATTGAAGAAGTCAAAAGGAAAATTAATGTATTTAATAGATTAAGAGAAATGGCCGAGGCTAAATATTATCGGGACTTTAAAATATTGGTAACTAACAGCGGATTAGTATTTAAGATTGGCCTTGAGACAGTGAAGCGTGTACCCATTCTAATTGGCAGGGAAGGCAGTAAAATGTCATTTCTGACTGAATCATATATTGGTGGGGAGAGTATCCTTGAAAATCTTGAAACACACGGCTGGGGATTCGTACTTGATATTCCAGCAACTAAAAATGCATTAACTAGAGCTAAGTATTCCGAAATAGACATTTTAACTAATAAAAAGCAAGCTCGGGAAATATATCGGTTAATAATTAAAAACAGCTTAAATCAAATCCAGGATGAAACAGCTCGGCAAAATGTAGTTAAATTAATAATCCATTTTAATCACATTTGCAATTTAGTGCTTCGCCACGACATTAAAAAGGAATGGTCAATTGACGAATTGAAAAAATTGGCTGAACCAATTTTAAATAAATTAAATTTTGACGATAATCAGGCAGCAGCTTTTCTATATGCAACACTTTGGCTAAATTTCCATCGAAATAAAGGGCAAGTGGCTAAACAGGTGCTTAAGGCCGTATTATTTATTTCTGCTATGATTGCCGGAATTATTGTAGGACCAATATTAGGACCTTGCTATTGGTTCAGGGACAGAATAATAAAAAGCGATGAAAGTTATTCCGATAAAATTAAATTGGTAGCGCCTATCATTTTCTTGGGTTGCTTGTGTGGACCTTATAACAGCAGCCGCCAGTATGTTAAAGCGGTTATGAAGTTTAATACCGGCGATAGCTTGAAAGCTTGCACAACTAGTTATCAGAAGGTTATGGAATCTCTTCTAGCAGAATACAACCCAGAACAGGTTAAATCAATAGTAGAGTCTATTCCGAGTATGGCAGACATTGTAGCTGACGCGCAAATTAATGGCATTTTTCTCAGACTATATATCAATCAAATAAAAGAATTATCAAAACTACAAGGTTGATTAGACGGTAACGGTTTTTTGTTTAGTCCTATGTGCCCGAAGCCGTATAGGCAGAATTAAAAAAATAGCCTATACCAGTTACATTTGCAGACTAAATGACAGGAACTAGAAAGAACATATGAATTTAACATTTAATTCTACAAGCAGGTATAGGCCAAGTTAGCCAATTAGCTAATCTTTTTAATTTCAATATAGGATTTATCTTTAAATTGTTTAATATTGGTTTGGCAACTATTGTTGCAGCCAGAACAAATACTGCCGCAACCGGCGCGGGCTTTTCTAAAAGTTTTAAATAGAAACCAACTAGCTGTTGCGCCAATTACCATAATACCAGCGAGATCAAATAAGTGTTCCATAGCATTCTCCAAGCTAAATAATAAAATTAGGTTGTTGTGTTAATATCATCATCAAATTAATTGTTTTGTTATTGTAAATACCAATAATGACATGACATAAGCTAATCCAATTTGGTAGGCAAACATGATTAAAGGCCATTTCCAAGAATTGGTTTCGCGTTTGGCAACGGCAAGTGTGGACATGCATTGTGGTGCAAATACATACCAGGTAATTAGTGATAGGGCAGTAGCCAAAGTCCAGCTATGCTGTAGTACTACGCTAAGGCTTTGACGAACAGCATCATCACTTCCGCTTAATGCAAAGATGGTTGCTAGAACAGACACTGCTACTTCGCGGGCAGCCATACCAGGAATTAATGCAACAACAATTTGCCAATTAAACCCAATCGGGCTAAATAGTGGCTCAAGAAATTTCCCAACTATGCCAGCAATACTATAGTCAATTGCAGGCTGAGTTGCGTGCTCTGGAGGCAAAGGAAATGATGAAAGGAACCAAATTATCACCATTACCGATAAGATAATTGTACCAGCCCGACGAAGGAACGATTTAGCCGGCTTAATTAATTCCAATAATATGTTATATGGGTTAGGTGCTTTGTAACTTGGTAATTCAAGCATTAAAGGCTGGCGATCGCCTTTAAAAAAGAATTTTTTGAAAATAAATGCCATTACTAAACCAAAAAATATTCCAGCAGCAAATAGGGCAAACATTACCAAGCCTTGCAGGTTCGCAAACCCCCAAACAGTCTTGGCAGGAATGAACGCACTTATTAGGAGTGTATATACTGGTAACCGGGCAGAACATGTCATTAAAGGAGCAATCAAGATAGTGACTAAGCGGTCTTTACGGTTTTCGATAGTACGTGTAGCCATAATTCCTGGAATAGCACAGGCAAAGCTGGAAAGTAGCGGTATAAATGCTCTACCATGTAAGCCCACTCCCCCCATTAGCTTATCCATTAGAAATGCAGCTCTTGCCATATATCCGGTATCTTCAAGCAGTATAATGAATAACGAAATTGTTAGAATCTGTGGTAAAAATACAATGATTGAACCAACACCGGCAATAATACCATTAGCTAATAGGCTTATAACAAAGCTATTTGGATTAAGGCCGGCTACATAACCTTGTAAATTATCAAAGAGGGTTTGTAACCAATCTTGCGGTATAGTAGCCCAGCTAAAAACTGCTTGGAACATAGAAAAAAGGATCGCAAGAAGTATAATTAGGCCGAATAAGGGATGGAGCAGTATTTGATCGATACGTTGGGTCCAAAGAGTAGGAACACCTTTTCGTGTCTCAACTTCCTTGACAATTTGATGGACTTTTTTGTGGTATTCCCTTACCATTTCGCGATCTGGTTCTTGCCATTTATTATCGTGTTGGGTTACTTGTTTAAATTTATCCAATTCGCGGGCAAGCTCATAGATACCCAATTTCTTGGTCGCTGATGTTTCAATTACCGGGCAGTCAAGTAAAGTACTCAATTTTTTAATGTTATATTCAAAGCCGCGTAGTTTGGCAAGATCACTCATATTCATTGCAACAATAACCGGTATGCCTGTTTGTTTAAGTTCTAATATTAAACGCAGGCAGCCAGACAGGTTGGTTGCATCAATCACGGCTAAAATGACATCAACATTTTTCTCTTGTTCGAATTGGTTAAGTAGCACATCACGAGTGACTTTCTCATCCGGGCTGCGTGACCTTAGGCTATATGTTCCGGGTAAATCAATTAAGGTAATCAAGGTATTTTGTGGAGTTGAAAAATAACCATGTTTTTTTTCAACAGTAACTCCTGAATAATTTGCTACTTTCTGGCGGCTTCCAGTTAATGCATTAAATAATGCCGTTTTACCGCAATTAGGTTTACCAACTAAAGCTACACGTAATTTTTGTGCGTGACTTTGGTGAATCGAATTAATCTCAGCTTTTTGATGAGCTAAGTTATTATGTTTTAAATGTTTTTCGCTACGCATAATGTTTTTGTAATCTATAAATAAGGATGGGGATGAGTTAATTATCGATTGGGGTAACTAATACAATCGCAGCTTCGTTTTTCCGAATTGCAATGGATGTTCCGTTTTCATCTATCTGTAGTGCAATTGGATCATGATTAATTAAGCCAAAATGTAAAACTTTGACAGTAGTACCCTCGATTATTCCAATTTCTAGAAGCCTACGCTCTAGCTCTCCTGGTTCCAACTCAATATTATGAGGCAATAAATCCTCATCAATTTTTTCTACAATACCGCTTGCGCCTTTAGCTAATTCAGATAAAGCGACTAATTTATGTTGCATTTGTATTATTCGTCCTAAAATAATAACTGTATTTTCTATGGGGTGATTATAAATGAGAGTGATTCTCAATTGCAAATATTTATTTTATTTTATAAATGATATTCGAGTATTAGATGAGTTGTGGGGAAATTAAATTAGGTAGAATTAGCGAACTGGTATTGCGAATTTAGCTATTAGAAAATGGTTATTTAAAGCAATTTGCTTTGATTTAACTTCAATTACGAAGATTAGTTTATGAAAGTATCGAATAAATATTAAAAATCAAAGAACGATAATGGGATCGATAGTAGAGCAAAAATTATGATAAAATCTGGTGAACAAAGTTTGATAATTGTGAATAAGAAATTTTAGTAATCGGTAATAATGTGAATTATATTAAGCAAGTAATAACAATTTTAAATGAATTAGTAGCTTTCCCTTCAATAACGCCAGAAGATGCAGGAAGTTTAGACTATATCGAGAGTTTTATCAAAGGCATGGGTGGCCATTGTATTAGGGTTGACCGGAATAAGACAACTAATTTAATTGCAACACTTGGCCACGGTGAAAAAATATTTGCTTTTGCTGGACATGTTGACGTTGTCCCGACAGGCGATGTAAATCTTTGGCTTAATAAAAACCCTTTCCAAATTTATCAATCCGGTGATGAGGTTATCGGTAGGGGTGTTGCAGATATGAAGGGCTCGATAGCGGCTTTTCTAGTAGCTATTGGAGAGTTTGCCAAAACGCTTGACTTAAGCAAATTTAAAATTATGTTATTGATCACTTCTGACGAAGAAGGGAGTGCAATTGATGGGACCCCTATCATTGTTGAATACCTTAAAAAAAATTCTATTTACCTTAACTATTGTTTAGTTGGTGAGCCTTCTTGTGTTGATAAGCTCGGTGATACAATCAAAGTAGGGCGGCGAGGCTCCTTAACCGGCTATTTAACCGTAAAAGGAATTCAAGGGCATATAGCTTACCCTCATTTATGCAAAAACCCCATTCATAGTGCATTGCCAGCATTGAGTGAGCTATCTTCAATTACCTGGGATCATGGGAATGAATTTTTCCCTGCCACCAGTTTGCAATTTGCCAATATAAATGCAGGTCTTGGTGTGACTAATGTAATACCTGGCGAGCTAACTGCCAATTTTAATTTTCGCTACAACAACCTACATGAGGCAAATAATCTTAAATATAAGACTGAACAAGTTTTAACAAAATATGGGCTAAATTATTCAATTGAGTGGAATCATTCAGCAAAACCATTTTTGACCAAAGTGGCATCAATGGTGGCATTTACCCAGCAAGCTATTCATGAAGTTACTGCTATCACACCAGAACTAAAAACTGATGGTGGAACATCCGATGGAAGATTCCTTATCGAAGTGAGTGGGGAATTGATAGAGCTTGGGCTTAGAAACAAGTCAATCCATCAAATAAATGAATCAACTACCATAAATGATTTAGAACAGTTAACCAAAATATATATTAGAATTTTAAGTAAGGTTTTTAATGCCTAGAAATGCTAAACCTAATAAAGAAATAATCGATGCCAGAACTTTGGGGGTTAGCCATTCCCAAGTTGATCTAGAGGCATTGGAAGTTGTGAGAAAACTACAAAGCCAAGGATTTAGTGCGTATATAGTAGGCGGTGGTACTCGTGATTTGCTACTTGGGAAGATACCCAAAGATTATGATATTGTTACCAATGCCGAACCTGAAAAAATCCGCCGGATTTTCCATAAAAACTCAATGATAATTGGCCGCCGTTTTAAAATAGTCCATGTCTATTTCGAGAAACTGAATGTCGAACGAAGCACCAAGGTCGGCAAACCATGTTATGAACGCCATATTATTGAGGTATCTACCTATCGAAGCAACAAAATTCACGATCATACATTGAGTGAACATGGCAGAATTTTAGTCGACAATAATTATGGTTCGATTGATGAAGATGCTTTTCGCCGTGATTTTACGATTAATGCGCTATATTATGATCCAATCGCCGAAGTGATTATTGACTATCATCATGGTTTGGACGATATTAAACATAAGGTAATCAGGGTGATCGGTAATGCACATGAACGCTATTTGGAAGATCCAGTTCGTGTTTTACGGGCAATACGGTTATCTGAAAAATTAGGCCTTACAATAGATGAAAATACATATATTAATTTTAGAAATGCAAAACATCTATTATTGAATGAGCCTAAGGGTAGGCTATTTGAAGAAATGCTGAAAATCCTTTTATCCGGGAGTTCAGTTAGTATTATTCGTGAACTGCATGAACTAGGGTTGCCCCGCAGAGTTTTTAATTTATTTGATAAGTTATTCTTGCATAGTAGACCTGATGAGTTTGCCTTGGAAGTACTGAAAAAGACCGATGAGAGAATCGCTAAAGGTGAAGATGTTTCACTTATTTTTATCTTATCAGGCCTGATTTGGCAGTCGGTTTACCATTTTTATCAACAAGAATTAAGTGCAGGTAACCATTTTCGCCAGGCTATGCTAAATGCCATTGCCCGAAATAAAAACTTGATTTTTAATAGTGGGATTACGCGCAATCTATATGCCGCAATTCGTGAAATATGGTTAATGCAGCTTGATTTTGATTTTCCTAGTGTAAATCGGCTTGAACATTTCTTAAACCAAAGCAGATTTAGGCAAGCTTGGCATTTATATAACTTGAGAGGTGAATTCCAGCAAGTCAATTCCGAAATTTTTGGCTGGTGGGATGAATATTTAAAACTAGATGTTGATGCAGATAAGACTGAATTACTCATCCGCTTAGTTGATTTAACTCCACCTGAAAAAAAATCTAAGCGCCGTAAACCTAGAAAGAAACGTAAACCTTCTGACTCTAAAGCTGATAAATAATGGAAAACTCAAACGACAATAATATCATTCGCCGCGAAATAAAAAGTTTCGTACTGCGCCAAGGGAAAATTACTCAGGGCCAGCAACGTGCACTTACTGAATTAATGCCAAAGTATGGCATTGAGTATAATAACCAACCGATAAATCTAAATGAAATTTTTGGCCGGGACAATCCAAAAGTAGTCGAAATTGGCTTTGGGATGGGACATGCGACCTGGCAAATAGCCAAAGCAAATCCAAATACTGATTATTTAGGCATTGAAGTTCACTTACCTGGAGTTGGCTCGTTACTCATGCTGGCTGAAGAAAATCAAGTTAGCAATTTACGGGTTATTCGCCATGACGCGGTCGAAGTTTTAAAAACCATGATAGCTGATGGTTCCTTAGATGGTTTTCATATTTATTTCCCTGATCCATGGCATAAAAAGCGCCATCATAAACGGCGGATCATACAACCAGAATTTGTTCAGTTACTTTGCCAGAAGCTTAAACCAGGTGGTTATATTCATCTTGCTACTGACTGGGAGGATTATGCACTGTGGATGTTGGACATCCTAGCTAAGGAAAAACGATTAACCAACACTTCCTTAAGCGGCGATTTTGTGCCAAGGCCAAACTATCGCCCGTTAACAAAATTTGAAAATCGTGGAATAAAATTGGGGCATGGGGTATGGGATATCGTTTTTGTTACTAAAATTTAAACGGTTATAGTTATTGTTGTAATTTATTGTAAAAATCATATTTGGGGCATTGCGCTCCAAATTTTTTTGTGCGCAAGAATTTATATTAGAAGAGAATTTAAAAGTAAAAAGTCGCTCTCTATACTTCGAGGAGGAAAAAGATGAAGAAGCTGAGTTGGTTATTATTAGGTTGTTCGATTGGTGTATCTTTTGCAGCACCTAACTATCAGGCATTGGTAAATGAAGCGTATGATAAATATAAAATTGAGACTTCAGGTAAAAATGCTGATTATATTCCTGCATTAGCTAAATACGATCCAAGCTTGTATGGTATAGCTTTAGTCACTGTCGATGGTAAGATTTATACGGCAGGTGATGCTAATGCAAAATTTCCTTTAGAATCATTATCAAAAGTATTTGCTCTATCATTAGCATTACAGCAATATGGCTCTGAAGTAATATTAGATAAGTTAGGGTCAAATGCTACAGGATTACCTTTTAATTCCGTCTCAGCTGTAGAAGATCAACCAAACAGAACCGGCAATGCACTGGTTAATGCAGGGGCGATGGCAACTGTTAGCTTAATCAAAGCAAAAAATGCTAATGAGAAATGGCAGCTTATATTAGATAATTTAAACAACTATGCCGATAGTAAATTGTCGGTAAACCAAGAGGTTTATTCTTCAGAAACTAAAACCAATCAGCATAATCGGGCGATTGCTAGACTACTACAATCTTACGGACGTTTTTATAGTGATCCTGTAGAGGCAGTTGATATTTACACCCGTGAATGCTCTGTTGACGCTAGCGCAGTTGAACTTGCCAAGATGGGCGCAGTAATTGCCAATAATGGACAATCTCCATTCAATAAAAAACAATTGCTTTCGTCTAATCTTGTACCCAATTTACTCGCAGAAATGACTATTGCTGGTATGTATAATAATTCTGGAGCGTGGCTATATACAGTAGGGTTACCGGCTAAAAGCGGGGTAGCCGGCGGCGTGCTTGCGATTGCACCTGGTAAATTTGCAATTGCCGCGTATTCACCTCCGCTTGATAACGCTGGTAATAGTGTTCGTGCCCAACAAGCAATTAGATATATTGCAAACCAGGCCCAAGTAAATATTTTTGTCAAAAAGTAATTTATAAAAAAGCCAGGTCAACTTGATCTGGCTTGAATTACAAATAATTTATATTTTTTTAATGTTGATGGGCATCCTGGGTCCACGCATCACTCCAATTTGAGCCAGTTGCTGGAGCATATGCCCAAGCAGCTCCGCTACACCAACCAGTATAAGGCCAAGGTTTGCAAGTATATACATGGCCATCCGTTGCTAAAACTTTGTCGCCCGCTTTATACTTAGTGCCTGCTTTATAGGCTGGGACCTCCGGGGTAGGCGATGGCGAAGTAGTAGGAGTTGGTGATGTTGTTGGCGTAGGGCTTGGTGAAGGATTGGTGCCTGAACAATTACTTAATTCAGCCCATACTTTGCCAGATCCATCTACACCTACATGCTCACTTGGAATATTGCTTTGTGTCCACCACCTAGCTTTATAATATTTGCCATTATATGAAACAACATCGCCACCAACATAAGCTTTAGAGCTCACCCAGGCAGTAGCACCATCACAACTTGTTGGTGCTGGGGTATTTCTGATAATGTATGACCATGCGTCAGTACTATCTGAAGATTTATACACATATACTGAATTTTGGCCTGCTGTAGAGACACTAATACTGCCATTATTTAGTAAGCCTGCTTTTACTTGCACACCATTTTTATAAGTATGGCTATTGATTGCATTAGCTAATTCCACTTCAGCATTAGCAACTGTTCCTACAGTAATTGCTTCAAAGGTATCTGTCTCAACCCCATTTTTATCTAAAGAGAAAGTTAACTTGTCGCCAGGTTTCACTGCTTTTAGCCATTCTTGTAGTTTATAGCCAATTGCTGACCAGGAAACCGTTACTGGATTCGGATCGCTTTGTTTAGTTAAAGTATAACCATAAGTTGCATTTGATTCAGCTACACTTTTATTTAAGTAAACAAAATCTTTGCTCTGATTGGTTTCATCGTAGCTAATTACGCCGGTAGTAGTATTTAAAACTCCAATATTAACCAAACCATTGTGAGAAGTATCATTATTTACTTGAGCTGCCAAATAACTATCCCATTTAGCTAAATTGTTAGTAGTGACTGATAGTGAATAAGTTGCAATTGCACTACCATTTTTAGTAATTTTAAAGGTTACCAGTTCATTAGCTTTTGGCTGAGCAATAGATGAAATCCATGACTTGCCATCGATTGCTACCCAGTTTGGCGCAACAATTACACCGTTGTCAAAGATTACATCTGAACAAGAAACGAAGTTTTCGCCAACCGGGTCAACCCGTTGCCAGAGAGTTACTATAACCTGCTTGCCTTGTAAAGTTTGATTTGGGATTTGTAAATTACAGGTATAACTCTGCGCTGAATTACCAGTAGCCGCTGCGTCACAGCCGGGAACATAATTTAGATTTTGCCAGCTTGGCGTTGGGTTAAAAGTACCTGAGGGGTAATTGGTTATAAATGTAAAAAAATTACTTGGGGTATGTGCAGCAGATAGGCTCCAGGAGAAGGTAATCGGTTTTCCATTGGCCACTTTAGTCATTTTGCTATCTGGTAAAGGTTCTAGAAGTCTTGGCCAATTGGTATGACCATTTGCGCAAAGGTTTTTATCCTGTATTGCATGGTAAGTTTTAAAAAAACCTAGTGGGCCTCCTGAAAAGCCGACTATTTGATTATAAGTAGAATTTCCGCCACCTGTTAAATTACTTGCAACCGATTGCGGTTCATGGCCTACTGCTGCAGGGTCTATTGAATATAGATAGTCAGAACGGCTTAGCGGCGCAGTTAGCCAGCCATGTGCGAATGCACCGGCTGATAATGCGGCCAAAAGAATCATTAATCCTTTGGTTTTCATGATTTATCCTCCTCGATATCACATATTACCCCAGACTCCCAATACGTATTTTTTTGATTGAAATATACGATATATATTAGGGAAAGGAAATTTTTATCATTATTATTTTTATTGTTTTTAATACTCTATTGTCGCTTATCTTGTGGCAAAAGTCTATAAACTTATGACGTAATGTTAGCGATTTGTGCCTCTTACAATAATCATAAAATGTATGTGTTTGATTTAATTAATATATATAAATCAATATGATTTGTTTAATAAATAAAAAAGGTTTAACGATAACAGTAGTCTTTGATGAATTAGTGAATTTTGTTGGATAAAGTTACAATGTGTGTGTTGTTAATTGTTTTGCTGGGAGGAAAACACACAAATGACGCTATTGATTGTAAAATTCCAAAAAGGGATAGATCCACATAGAACTGCTAAACTTTTACAAACATTTTTTAACAGTTACGGCAATTAATAATACCAGGTATAATATATAATTTGAACAGGTAAAATTTAAGACATTATAATCAAATTAAAAAAAGGATTTAATTTTGGCAATAGTAACGATAGATAAAGTTAGCTTGGCGTTTGGACATCATCAATTATTAGATAAGGTGAGTTTAGGATTAGAGAAAAATGATAAATATGGCCTGATAGGCCGTAATGGTGCAGGTAAGTCCTCTTTCCTCAAGGCTTTAGCTGGTGTTATCAATGTTGATGACGGCATGATACATTACCAAGATGGGTTAAAAATTGTTTATGTTGCCCAAGAACCTAGTTTAAACCCTGAGAATACAATTTTTCAGGAAGTTATGGCAGGCTTAGGGGAGCTTACCAATAACCTAACAGCATACTATCAAACGCTTGAAGCACTCGAAAATGACTATACTGAAGAACTATTAGATAAATTAAACCACCTACAACATGAGCTGGAGCACCATAATGGTTGGGTAATCAAAAATTTAATTGATAAAACCCTATCAGAGCTTGGCCTCGATAGCCATTTACTCATTAAAAATTTATCTGGTGGGATGAGGAAAAAAGTAGCGCTTGCCAAAGCGCTCGTAGTTAGCCCAGATGTTATGTTATTGGATGAACCAACAAACCATCTCGACGTTTATGCAATTGAGTGGCTTGAACAAGTTATCCGCAGCTTTAATGGAGCAATTGTGCTAATTACGCATGACCGCCGCTTTCTAGATAATACTGTTAATAAAATTTTAGAGCTTGATCGGGGAACAATTCGGACTTACCCTGGAAATTTTAGCAAATACCAGGAATTGAAAGCTCGCCAGTTGGCCGATGAAGCAAAAAATAATGCTGAATTTGACAAATTCCTCGCTCAAGAAGAAGTATGGATTCGCAAAGGTATCGAGGCAAGAAGGACGCGTAATGAAGGTCGGGTGCGCCGGCTTGAAATGCTTCGTGAAATGAGAGCGGCAAGGCGTGAACACCTGGGCCAAGTTAAGATTCAAATTGACAGTGCCCAGCAGTCTGGCAAGATTGTCGCCGAAATTGACAACATAAATGTAGAATTCGCAGATAAAGTAATTATTAAAGACTTTTCAAGTAAAGTCCTTCGCGGTGATAAAATTGGCTTGATCGGAGGTAATGGTGCAGGGAAATCTACTTTACTCAAGACAATATTAGGCGAAATATCGCCCTCTAATGGTAGCATTAAATTAGGCACTAAGCTTGAAGTGGCTTATTTTGACCAATTGCGGGCAAAATTAGAGGATAATGCGACTATTCAGGAAGTTATTGGCCAAGGCCAAGACTATGTTATGATTAATGGTAGCCGTAAACATATTGCAACTTACTTGGAAGAGTTTCTTTTCGATCCAGCCCGCTTTCGCTCTCCAGTCGCTTCGCTATCTGGTGGTGAACGAAATAGGTTATTACTTGCTCGCCTATTTTCTCAACCTGCAAATGTCTTAGTAATGGATGAGCCGACCAATGATCTGGATATGGATACCCTAGAGTTATTAGAAGAGCTTTTGGCCAACTTCCCCGGCACTGTTTTCCTGGTTAGTCATGACCGAGAGTTTTTAGATAATGTAGTAACACAATCATGGGTATTTTTAGGGGATGGGAATATTCTGGAATATAGTGGCGGTTATACTGACTGGTTTAACTACAAGGATAAATATTTTAACGAATTTTATCCAAAGTCGCAACCTCAAAACCAGACTCTTCAGAAAGATGCTAGTAAACAACCGAGAAGAGAAAATAATAATATAGCATCTCAGCCCAGAAATAAACTTAGTTATAAAGAGAAAATGGAGCTACAAGAATTGCCTGACTTAATTATTAAGTTAGAAACGGAACAAAAGGAATTGCAAATTATACTTTTAGATCCAGAATTATACCGGCGTGACCCAATTGGAGCAGCTAAATCCCACGAACGAGTAAATCAAATAGATGAGATTTTATTAGAAAAAATGACCCGTTGGGAAGAGCTTGAGGCTAGGAATAAATAATATGACAAGCAAAAATCAACCATTACTTTTAGATGATGGAAAAGTGCGCTGTAATTGGTGCAATAAATCAAAATTATATCAACTATATCATGATGAAGAATGGGGGATACCTCTGCATAATGAGGCAAAACATTTTGAATTTTTGCTTCTTGAAACAATGCAAGCTGGGCTTAGCTGGTATACTATTTTACAGCGGCGTGAAGGCTACCGGCAGGCATTTGCCAATTTTGATGCCCAGAAAGTTGCTAAATTTGATCAGGATAAAGTTGAACTATTAATGCAAAATTCGAGCATTATTCGTAATCGGCGCAAGATTGAATCTGCGATCAAAAACGCACAAAAATTTCTAGATATCCAGGCTGAATTTGGTTCATTTGACAATTATATTTGGAGTTTTACTAATTATCAAATAATTAACAACCAATGGCATAGTTTATCTGAAGTTCCGGCGACAAGTCCATTATCTGATTTAGTTGCTAAAGACTTAAAAACCAGAGGCTTTGCTTTTGTGGGTTCTACTACTATTTATGCACACCTTCAGGCAATAGGGGTTGTTAATGATCATTTAATGTCTTGCTGGCGCAAAGAAATATAGGCAACATAACTACTAAATGAGCAATACTAAAACCAAGGTTTCGAATAAATCAATTACTTTCATATGGGTAATTTAAGTTATTAAATATTCTTAATAACATGTTATGTTATAATTTGTAGGAAACAATTCAAATTCTCAATACCTGAAACTTATAGAATTCAAGTATACGATTTCTTTGTTTGAGAATAGATAGTACAAGTAGAAAGTTCTTTACCAAACTTAAGGAACTCCTTGTTTTATTTTGAACTTATACTATCTTTTTTCAGATAAAAAATTAATTTTCAGTTTTTATAAGTATTTAGAATTGAGGTCATAACAGCTTAGTAGTATGGAATTTAACTATGTTTAAAACAAAAGATGGTGTGTTGATTAATATTGAAGAAATTGCTTGGCGCGAAGCAAGCCGATTGATTAAGCCTGTTGCTCCAGAATTAGTTAAGATTATTAATACGATTGATCCTGATTGTGAAGATTGTCCTTTTTATAAGGTGTCTTATCCATATGGCGCTGAAATAATAAAGCTCTCAGATGTATTTGTTCCATTGGCAAATGGTGAAATAATTCCTTTTAATGATAGTAGGCTTCCGGAAGAGTTAGCGGTTAACTTATCCTATAACCCGCAAATTAGTAATCCATTGGGGATAATATTAACCAAGAATTCAGAGCTTTATCTAGAGCTTAGTGATCGGATTATGCCTTATATGGTTATATCACCAGGTGAAATGATTGGTCTTGCAAGGGTATTAGATAATGCGCTTAGAAGTGATCCTGATCAACCTTCATCCCTTTCTTTTTCTACCCATTCTCTAAATGCCGGTTCGCGTTCGCTATTCATGTTAAGTAAAATTAGTGATCGGGTTGCCCATAATAAATTGAAAAAAGCCTATAACTTAAAAATTGAGACTCCTAAAAATTATGGTGAACATTGGCTGGTATTTAAAGAAATTGCTAAACAGGCAAACTCTAGTTGGCGAAGCGAAGTTTTATTTTTTAGCAACAAGTTTATTGAAAAGTTAAGAAATCCTAAATGGCTTGCCCTATATGCCTTGTTCGCTGAGAAATACCGCCGCTCATATAGTATCCTTCATAATGTGCAAGGTTGGGAGGCAACATTCAGCAAGATCGAATCAACCAAGCACCTTGAAGACTATTCAGAGTATACCTTGGATACTGCCAAACATTTATTCACGATTGCCGGTAACCGAGCGCCAGGGTATCGGCCAGCAACTAATGAGGATTCAGCCCCAGTTGAATTAATTCAGGAAGCCTATCTAAATGGCTATTGCTTGACTGATTATTGTCCAACGATTATGGAACCTGCACAGTTTAATCTATCAAGCAAACAACCTTTATACTATTCTTTAAGCTATGCTACCTTACCTAAATATAATCCCAAAAAGTTTAAAGGTAAAACGTTTATTAGTCTTATTTCACAGGTACAACACTGTGCTGACTATTACAGACACGGTATTCTAAGTGGAACCCATGCCCAGCCGGCTTCTTTACTGCAAGCTGCCTCAAATGTCAATTTTAGCTTTTATCACGATGAGCCTAAACCTGGGACCGATGTAAAAAATAGTGCTTTAATAATTGAAGAGGATCAAAGATTCGTCGCTAATCAAGTAGGAACAATTCCAAGTTACTGCTCGTTTTTTATTGGCTGTGTTAAAGTTTCACCGAATGAATAAACTTATCTGAGTGCTAACTTTTATAGTTTATCAAGGGAATGTACTTTTTCGATATCCGATTTTAGGATTACCTTAAGATACTCAGGTACTTTAGGCGGCATTGCTGCAGTTATTAAGAAGAGTTTGGTGTAGCCTTGTTTATTGAGAAGTTCGGCAATATGTAGCCCATCCAGCTCACAATTAATATCATAGCCAAAAAAATATTGGTCAAGAATAATTTTAGTGTCGCTAGGATATTGGTGAACTTCATCTAAAAATCCAATAGGATCGGCATAGATATCTACTTTTAAGTGGCTATACTCATCCTGTACGATTTTTTCTATCATCTGCTTTTCATCATCAATCCATACCATATCAACAATACGGCTACCTGGAATTAGCTTTTTATCGAGCTTAATTTTAACTGCGAAGGCGAGGTTTTTGGGTAATAGCTTAACTCTATTGGCAAGAGCTAAATCGCGAATTTTTGGTGTGGCATAATGACTGGTTACTAATAGCGCCCGCTTTACTTGGCTTTGCTGAATAATGTCGATTCCATTTATGCCTTGGCCGATTAATTCATAATCAGCCAATAGGTAGATTCTCTCTTTTTCTTCCGTTGAAAGCTGGTTAATAAATTTTAGCGCCTTACTTCCATCAGTAAAGTGGATTAATTGCAGTTCCGGGGCCTTATCTTGAATGGCTTTAAACCGATTTTTCCAGGCAAAATGGATTGACTCATCATCATCAATAACTATAATTAAATCATCCGCGGTTATTTTTATTTGATCTGCAATCCAGATCGGCATAGGGATTTTAGGGAACTTCACATTCATCGTAGTCCCTTCATCGGGTATTGAGATAACTTTCAAAATGGCATTATTGCGTTCAATAGTATCATGAACCTGCATAAGCCCCAAGCCGTGGCCATCCTCCTTACCCTCGGTAAATTCTTCCTTACTCTTGATTCTTTCAATTAGCTCGTCTGGCATGCCTTTACCGTTATCTTCTACACAGATAGTTACCAGATTGCTATCGGTGTGTAATCTCAGCTCTATTTCACCATCTGCTTTATCACCAATCGCATCGACCGCATTATTAATTAAATTGGAAATCATCCGATTAAAAGCGACCGGTTCTATTTTGATAAATGAAAACTCGGTATCTTTGGCAAAGTTAGTGACAAACTTAATCGAACGGTCTTTATATTCATGACGCTTTTCACTGGCAATTTGCAATAGGGCAGAAGAAACAAACACCGGCTGTTTATGTTCTGCTTCTGCACTTGGGTTGCTATATTTACTAAACATATGATTTGTAATGTCCGTAATGCCATTTACTGCTGTCCGCAGGAGGTTACGTTTATCTTCAGGCAGATTTAGGGTGGCTTCATTAACTAATGAATTTAAACTGGAAATAGGGGACTGAATATCATGGACCATTTGTCCAATTGCTTTTCGAAAGCTTTCTTGCTCTTTAGTTATCGCTTCCTGAACCTTTAAATTCGCTAAGTGTCTATCATTTTCATATCTCAGCCTTTCTGCTTCTTTTTCGGCAGTAATTTCTATTGAGGTGCCGCAAACACCAATTATTTCCCCATTATAGTCTAAGATTGGAGACATGATATCCGAATAAAAGCGATCTTTTTGAGTACTTAAGTCTTTTATTTTATGTTCTTTTTTTACATCATTTAAGGTTGTGATTACTTCTTGAATATGTACCCATAAACTATCAGCGATATCATATGGGTATATATCATAAACAGTTTTACCTATTACTGATTCTATCGAGACCACACCTATTGAATTTGCCGTCTTTTGATTCAGTCCAAGTATTTTTCCATCCAAATCAACCCAGTAAAAATTTGAAGGCATTCGTTCTGACATAAACTTTAAATGCTCAAATATTTGTTGCGTATCAGTCATTTTAATCCTAAAAAATATATAGTTACTCAAATACTATATAAGTTAATCACTATATATAATAAATGATTTTATTTTACTACGACATGCTAGCTTTAGAATAATTTGGAAAATGTCGTCTAAAGTGCCATGAAATAAAATTTTTTGAAGATGTAAATATGCATATCAATATTTCAAATATGTTATTTCTAAAGTGTTTCGTCGTTAATGGATTATTGTTGCTTAAATCCAATACATTCTTGACCATTCCCGAAAACATTTCCAATGAGATATCTCTCCAGTGAAAATCTAATTGGGACAAAACGTAATTAGTTTTATCATTTTTAATTAGAATTTGGGTTTGCTCGCCATTCAATTCATATTCTTTTAACCACTGTTGATGTAACATAAAAAGCTCTAATTGCGTATTATTTATACCACTCATAATGTTTTTTTCAATAATGTCAAGAAAGTCTTTTAATGAAACTTTTTTTATCGTGGGATCCATTCTCCTAATAAAATTATATAAATTTATTTTATTGGGATTAAAAATATGGAAAGTCTCATTACTTAATTCACATTTATTAAAAATTTTTATTATTGCACTTGCTACCCAGTCAACTGGGGAAATCTCTTCATATACCAGCTCTTCTGGGATTGCTCCTAGCTCAAGAAATGTTTTTAATCTAACTAAAAATGCATTATCTTGTATGTTTTCTTGATGAACGTATGACTGCGAGTGCATTGCTAAATTACCAACGCGATATATATTAGAATTAACGCCATATTGTCGATACTGAACTACATTAACTTCACCCTCGAATTTTGTTTGGCAATAAATATTATTCCTGTTTTTAAGTGAGGAACCATCATCATTTTCATTAAGAATTATAAAATTGCAATCTTTGATGTAGCCATCCTGAAGTACGCTAACTGAAGAAATATAATGAAAGTCTTTTAATCTAGTTTGCTTTGCCAATTCCAGTAAATTTATTGTCGCTTGTACATTCGATTGAAAAAATTTTGCCTGTTCTCCATAATGCTTAACTTTTGCTGCGCAATGGATTATACTATCTACGTCTGTTATAAGTTTGTCATAGAGTTCTTTTTCTAAACCAAAATTAACTTTCTCACAATCAGCCGTAAGTATAGTAAATCTTCCTCGAAATTTATTAATATTAATTCGAAAGTAATAGTTAAATTTTGAATCTAATCGTTTATATGCTTCCTTAATTGACGGGGCACGTATAAATAATATAATATTATAGTTAGTATTTGTTAATAATTCACATAAAATATTGCATCCTAGATGCCCAGTAGCGCCAGTCAATAAAACATTTTTGATGGCTTTCTCATGTATAGTATTTAGTATTATTTTTGAATTATTAAAATGTTGTTGCTGCCTTTCTTCGGCTTGTTTTTTTTCTACTTCAGTAATGGTATGAGTTTTAAAAGTATTATAGATTTGTTCAAGCTTCTGATCCAGAGTTTCATCTTTGCTAAGTCTCCGACAGTATTTAATTATATTATAAGGTGTTCTTAAATTGAATAGGTCATTTACTGTAATTCTAAAATGACTTTGAAGTTTAGCTACTAATTTAATGGCCAATATACTGTTTCCACCTATTTTAAAAAAGTCGTCTTTAATACCCACGGGATTACTTGTTCCTAAGATATCAGAAAAATAAGAGCAGACTAGAATTTCCAATTCTGCAATTGGTTTAACGAAGTTTGGTGATAGTAACTTAATTTCAGGTAAAGATTCTTTTGCTACTTTTCCATTTAAATTATATGGGAAGCTTTCAAGCTGCAATAAGGCATGTGGAACCATATAATCAGGTAACTTGTTTTTTAGATAATTGATTATGAGTTCAGGATCCAACTTTTCTTTTCCAGTAAAATAGCCAATAAGATACTTATCAGCAACTTCTTCATTCAAATTTGCACATCTTTCTTTTACCAATATCACGGATTTTGTAATTCCTTTGAATGAGTTTAATTGATTCTCTATTTCATTTAGTTCTATCCTATATCCCCGTATCTTTACTTGAGAATCATTACGGCCATAATACTCAAGTTCTTTATTAGGTAAAAAACGAACTAAGTCCCCAGTTTTATATATCCGTTGTTCTTCATTGTCGGTTACCTTTCCCTCAACAAAAGGGTTTTTTATGAATTTTTCAGAATTTAACTCAGGGCGGTTAAGATAGCCTCTAGCTAAGCCTGCTCCTCCAATATAAAGCTCACCAATAGCCCCTAATGGTACCGGGCGAAGTTCTCTATCTAAAATATATACCTTTTGGTCCGGAATAACTATGCCTATAGATCTTGAATTGGAATTTATCTCTTTCTCTGTTATATCCTTATAAGTAACATGTACTGTAGTCTCAGTAATTCCATACATATTGATTAATCGAGGATTAGAACTTTTAACTTTTTCGTTCCAAGCTTTTAACTGTCTATAATTTAAGGTCTCCCCCCCAAAAATAATATATCTTAGACTATCTAATCCTTTTAGAGGAGAATTATCTAAGATAGTCTTACTAAACTGATAGAATGCAGTTGGAGTCTGATTTAAAATAGTTAATTTTTCATTATAACAAAGGTCTAATAACTTATCAAAATCAAGAGTTTGTTCTCTATTTGGAATAACTAATTTTCCTCCGTGAAGTAATGCTCCCCATATTTCCCAAATACTAAAATCAAATACACTTGCATGAAAAAATAACCAAACATCATTTTGATTGAAATTAAACCAATCTTGTGTTGCTGCAAATAGCCTTAAAACATTATTATGCTGTTGTAGAACTCCTTTAGGTACGCCTGTAGTACCACTTGTGTAGATTACATAAGCTAAATTGTTTGGGGAAATTTTGCCTAAATAATTTGTTTTTGGGAAAGTCCCTAATTGATTTACTAATTCTGGATTTGTAATATCTAAAATCTTTATTGTATTCATTAAAGTATTTTGGATTGAATGAAGCTTTCTTATATGGTTATTGCTGGTAATGATTATCTTAACAATACTATCTTTCAAAATGAATGATAATCTATCTTCAGTATAACTAGGATCAATCGGCAAATATGCAGCACCTACTTTCAAAATTGCTATAATTGCTATTATTAGCATATCAGATTTATCTAAGCATACAGCAATAATTTGCTCTGGTATTATATGAAGTGAAGATCTTAAATAATTAGCTAATTGGTTTGCATGTCGATTTAGCTCATAGTAAGTAAGTGTTTTATCTTCAAATTTTACTGCAATATTATTTGGAGTTTTAATTACTTGTTCTTCAAATATATGGCTTAATGACTTATTTGCTAAAAAGCATTGCTTGTTTTGATTCCAATCATAAATTATTTTGGAATATTCTTCAAAGCTAATTAGTTGGTATTCTTTAATTAATTTATTTCTGCTATTTTCTAAATCTTCCAATATATTCAAAACCAAATTTTGATAATGAGATACTACATTTTCTAAAATTGCCGAATGAATTATATCCGAATTGTATTTAACACGAAAATTTATGGTGGCATCCGAAGATTGATTCTTTATGATTTGTTGTTCAAATGTTATATCCGTGTAGAGATCAATATTATAGTCATTATGAATACAAATTACATTACTGTCTTTAAAACCAAACTCTGTATATTTCAAATCTGTTTGTGCAAAGTAAATTTTTAGAAAAACTTTGCTGGAAATTCCTGGTATTTTATTTATTGGGAAATTCTTTAGTGCGTTTTGGTCTGACTTTAGCAGTTTTAATAAAGATAGCTCCTGATTAAATAAGTCATTTAAAGTAGTGTTTTCACTAAACTTGAAATGTGATAAATTAATGTTAACTCTAGCACCACAAATCAATGGTGGAGCTTTTCCGTCATTTATGGTAACAGGATAACTAAATATAATATCATTTTGGTTTGTATATTTATGTAATATAATTGCAAAAATGCATTTACTTAAAATATAAGGTGTTAGAGAATTTTTTCGGGCTTGTCTTAAAATTCGAATTGCAATATCTGAGTTAAGATTAAAATTAAACTCTCTAATTTTATTTATTTGCGATTCTTTATCAGTAGATTTAGATAAAAATCTTAAATCTACTGCTTCTACTTCTTGAAACAAGTTTTCCAAGACTATTTTAGAATTTTGGTTAGTTTCATGAAATTGTTTATTAAGATGTTCACTTAATGAGTAATTAATTTTAATTTGATCTGAAATAGAGTAAAGTGGTTTATAGTTTGACAAGTTATAGTAGTTTGAAATTTCATTAAAGAGTGTTACTGCAGATGGCCCATCAATTAGTAAATGATGCAGGACTAAAATAATTCTAAAATTACCGTCTTCTAATTTGAATACTGCAAAACGGTATAATGGGCCTCTATTCAAATCAAAAGGTTCTATACAAAAATTATATCCAATTTCATAAGAGAACTCGTGATACTCTTGTAAATAGCTAACTTTCTTATTTCTAGACCAGAATAACTCATTATCTAATTCAATTACATGACTATTAAAAATTATGTTATCAATAACTAAGTTATTTAGGGCGTATTTTAGCTTCTTAATATTAAGGTTGCCAGTTAATGTCTGGTCAAACACGATATTATATGCGCCTGACTTAGAGTTTATTTTCCATTCATTATAAAAAATTTTATGATATGGAGATAGTTTTATTTTATACATTTTTGCTCCTGACTATTTACCAATTTAATTTAATTCAATCAAGTTGAAAAAGAAAAAGCTTAAATAGCTTAGTTTTTAGAAAGTATTTAATGAATAGGTTATTGCAAAAATATGTGTAGCTAATCAACTTTATTATTAAGAATAAAATGTAAATGCTAAAATTATTTTTAATTTGATAATTAAACTTTGGCTATTTAGATCTAAATATTTAAGACGATATTTTTACACTTATGTTATGCCTTATATATATGCTCTAAGTTCGAATTTAATAAACGCTATATATGATTTAATTATTGTTCTAATTAGATTAATTAAAAATAACCTAATAGATAAACTATATTAATCTTGTGGCTTAGTTAATTTTTGCACAAATATTAGACTACTAATTTTGGTGAGGGAATTTGAAAATATAACAGTAAGATATGGATTTTAACTTTTAAGGGGTTAAAATAATAATTTACAGGTACTGTGATTTTATATAAAAAAGAGGCAGTAGCGGTCTCTTTTGAATGTAACTAAAATCTTTATCGGAAAAAATTATGAAATATACACGGTAAGAAATTTTTCTAATATTTTAACTAGATACAAGTGTGCTTTTTTAGGCAGCAGCTGTTTTTTCTCCTTAACTTCGTTATGTCAAGTCTAGAGCTAATGCTGAAAATAGTATCTTAATAAATGAAAAAGCTCAGCAAATTGCAACCACTAATCTTAAAGTGGTTTTCTAGTTCTTTATTAGATGTATAAGAATTTTACTGCATGAGATGAATAAATAGTTTATCTAAAGAATGTACCTTTTCGATATCTGATTTTAGGATTACCTGCAGATACTGTGGTACTTTTGGTGGATTTGCTGCGGTTATTAAAAAGAGATTTGTATATCCTTTTTCATTTAGGATTTCGGCTATTTGCAATCCTTCAAGCTCACAGCCAATATCAAAACCAAAAAAATATTGGTCGAGAATAATTTTAGTATCTGTCGGGTATTGGTGTACATCGTCAAGAAAGCTGATAGGGTCATCGTAAATATCAACATCTAAGTGACTATATTCATTCTGGACGATTTTTTCTATCATCTGTTTCTCATCATCAATCCATACCATATCAACAATACGGCTACCAGGAATTAGCTTTTTATCAATGTTGATTTTAACTGCAAACGCAAGGTTTTTAGGTAATAGTTTAATCCGATTAGCAAGAGCTATATCCCTAATCTCTGGCGTGGCATAATGACTGGTAACTAAGAGGGCCCGCTTAACTTTGCTCTGATGAATAATATCAATCCCACTCATATTTTGGCTAATTAGTTCATAATCAGCTAACAGGTAAATTCTCTCTTTATCTTCATCAGAGAGCTGACTAATCAAGTTTAGTGCCTTAATCCCTTCAGTAAAGTGCAATAATTGAAGCTCAGGAAAATGTTGTTGAATAGTTTTAAATCTGTTTTTCCAGGCAAAATGTATTGACTCATCATCATCAATAACAATAACCATATCATTAGGAGTAATTTTTAACTGGTCTGCAATCCAAATGGGCATGGGTAATTTTGGGAACTTTAAATTGATGGTTGTCCCTTCATTTGGTATTGAAATTACTTTTAAACATGCATTATTGCGTTCAAGGGTATCATAAACCTGCATCAGCCCCAAGCCATGACCGACCTCTTTGCCCTCGGTAAATTCTTCCTTATTCTTAATTTTATTAACTAACTCATCTGGCATACCTTTGCCATTATCTTCGATACAGATAGTTACAATTTCAGCATCTGTGTGTAATCTAAGTTCTATTTCGCCTTCAGGCTTTGTTCCTATTGCATCAACCGCATTATTAATTAAATTTGAAATCATCCGCTTAAATGCTACCGGTTCTATTTTGATAAATGAAAACTCGGTACCTTTAGCAAAGTTAGTTACAAATTTGATCGAACGGTCTTTAAATTCATGACGCTTTTCACTGGCAATTTGCAATAGGGTAGAGGAAACAAATACCGGTTGTTTATGTTCTGCTTCAGCATCGGGATTGCTATATTTACTAAACATATGATTGGTAATGTCAGTAATACCATTAACTGCGGTTCGTAAAAGGTTGCGTTTATCTTCGGGTAATTTAAGGGTAGCTTCGTTAACTAGAGAATTTAAGCTGGAAATAGGCGATTGAATATCATGGACCATTTGCCCAATAACCTTCTTAAACTTCGCTTCCTGTTCTGCTGCTAAAAGTGCCAGTCTCGCTTTTTCTTTAGTATCAGTTATTTCAGTAATACATCCAACAATTCCAACAACCTGGTTATCTTCAATTAATGGAGACCTGGCAACAATATAAAACCGAGTAGCTCCGGTATAAAGATCTACTAATCTTTCTTCAAAAACAAATGTTTTTTTTTGTTGTATAACCATCTTTGAATGTTCACAGACAAGTTTTGCTGATTCAGGAGTGTAAAAATCATATGGGTTTTTCCCAATAAGGTTCAAATCGTATCCTGGAGTTTTGAGATTACTTGCTACGTCGATACAATACGGGTTAAAGCCTAAAATTACTAAGTTGGTATCTGCCCAGTAAAACGGTGCAGGAACTATTTTAGAGAAAATTTCTAGTTGCTTAAAAATCTTTGGTTTACTCATTACTAACTCTTATACATTCGATATTAAATCGTACAATTTTCTTTTAAAGATTGCCATTAAAAGCCTTTCATGGATTATCCATTTTGTATAAATTTTTATGTTCAAATTGCCATATGGGAGTTTTTGCAGCTAGTCTTGCTTAGATATAATTATTTCTAATTATTGATGAATTTAAGTACTTAAAGTTAATAAATTAATTAATAATATTTTTGTGTTATTTATATGTTTTTTTTTACAGAGCATATCTTAACATTTTTCTGGATTAAAATAAATCAATATGTTTAGTTGTCTGAAGTGATTTTCATTTTTAGATTATATAATGTGAATTTATCTATCTAATTTAATCTTGCATAAAATCGCTCAGAGCTATTTATTTACTAGGTTAAGGAGTTATTGTTATAATAAAAAAAGAGGCAGTAATTGCCTCTTTCTAGTGTGACTAAAATCTTTATCGGAAAAATTATGAAATATATGCTGTATGAAATTTTTCCAACTTTTTGACTAAATCCAGGATTGCCTCTTTAGGTGGCAGGAAGGTAGTTCTAAAGTGTAAAGTATCTGGCATTTGGCCAAAGCCCGAACCTGGAACTACACAGATACCCGTATCTTCTAATAATTGCATACAATATAATTCATCAGCAGGCACGCTAGTGCTAGTTCGTTTATGTTCAGGCAAGTGTATTTTTACAAAAGCATACATAGCGCCTTCTGGCACATTTACACTAATACCATCTATTTTATTTAAGGCGTCACCCAAGATTTGGGCTTTTTCCTTTAACTCATTTAAGATAGTTGCTTTTTCATGAAGAAATAGCTCATAGCTTTCATCACCTGGACGCGGCGGAGTAACCATTAAATAAGTAGCTAATTGGCCAGCTACATTTGCACACAAGTTGATTGATTGTAATTTAACAAACTGACTAAAAACATCGTCTGGTACATTGCGAACTTCCAGATAGCCAGAGCGATGACCACATTCGCCATAGAATCCTTTGGACATTGAATGGAAACTGAATAATGAAACATCTTCAATTTGCATTTCAGTAATAACTTTAGCAAATGAATGAAAACTTGCTGACTTGGTATAGATATTTTCTTGATAAACTTCATCAGCCAAAATCGCTAAATTATACTTTTTAGCAAAATTGATAATCATTTTGATGTTTTCATAAGAGAGGACAGCACCAGTTGGATTACCTGGATTAATCACGGTAATAGCTACCGGATTAATACCATTTCCTTTAGCCGCCATATAACTATGATAGAGGGCTTCCTCATTTAACTGCCAATGGTTTTCTTCATCAAGATAGTAACCGACAGAATTACCGCCCAAGAGGGTAAGGGTTGCATTATACATTGGATATTGAGGGATCGGGACCATCACGCCGTCATTATCATTTTTGATGATAGCAGTTAGTACGATTTGGGCGGCAGTACTTGCGCCATCAGTTAAAATAATCCGGTCCGGATTACTTTTAATGTTATCACGGGTTGCAATAAATTTGGCAACGGCCTCACGAACAAACTCTACACCGGCACTTGCTGAATAGGCGCCAAGCCCTTCAGGAATCTGTTCCAAAATATATTTTGCACGTTCAATTGAGTCTTTATGGTATAAATGGTTAATTTCTTTAGTTAATAATTGTGGGTATTCAAGTAGGCTTAGCACTTCACGAACGTAGCTCATAGGTTTTTGTGCGAAAGTATGCGGGTTGCCAATATTACAATAAATGATTTTTTTACCTTGACGTTGCAGCTCTTGAGCCCTAATTACCAAACGGCCGCGTACAGCATATTCTGCATCAAGTAATTTCTGGCTTATATTCTTAATGTTTAACATAGTAAATTGAATTTTCCAAAGAAAGAATTAAATAAAACGCATTGACAAATCTATTGCTTGCACATTTTTTGTCAGCCCTCCGATGGAGATGCGGTCAACTCCGCATAAAGCATATTCGCGAACTGTTTCAAGGTTTACATTGCCTGACACTTCAAGCTGGATATTTTTCCCTTGGCAGTAGCTTACGCACTCTCGGATTTCTTCATATTGCATATTATCAAGTAAGATTAGCGTAGCCCCATGGGCGACTGCGGTTTTTAATTCTGCAAAGTTTTCTACTTCAATTTGGATTGGAATATGTTTTGGAACTGTTTTAAATGCATGCTCTAAGACTTCTTTTATACCTCCATGGGCAATAATATGGTTTTCTTTGATCAGTACGCCATCAAAAAGTCCAATACGCTGATTACTTCCGCCGCCAACTAATACCGCATATTTTTGGGCCAAGCGGAGGCCCGGTATTGTTTTTCGTGTATCCATGATTTTAGCTTTAGTCCCTGATACTAATTTAGCATAAGTATTTGCAAAGGTCGCCGTACCTGAAAGTAATTGCATAAAATTAAGCGCTGTCCGCTCGGAAGTTAATAGAGCTCTACTTTTGCCTTTAATTGTACAAAGCCTGCTACCTGCAGTTACCTGTTCACCTTCATTGACGTGCCAATCGATATTCACTAAGTTATCAGTTAGATAAAATGCATAACGAGCCCAGCTTTGGCCGCACATAATCATATCTTGGTTAGTCTTAATATATGCTAAACCATCTTTGGTTTCATCGATGAGGCTTGCCGTCCAATCGGTAGAGTTATTTAAATCTTCGCTAAGCGCATTTGTTACATCGCGAGCGATAATATATTCAGGGATCAGGCTGCTAAAATTATTCATAGTTTTTATTATTTTATAAAATCTGGTTTAGCTGGCATATTAGGTGATACAGTTAACACTTCATAGCCAGTTTCCGTTACTAAAACTGTATGCTCAAATTGAGCAGAGAGGCTGCGATCTTTGGTGGTCGCAGTCCAGCCATTACTCATAAACCTGACATGGCGCTTGCCTTGATTAATCATAGGTTCAACCGTAAAAATCATGCCTGGCTTCAATTGTGGACCTGTTTTAGGGCGGCCATAATGTAATACTTGCGGTTCTTCATGGAATCCTTTACCAATTCCGTGACCACAAAATTCTTGAACCACGCTGTAAAAGTTTTTTTCAGCATGAGTTTGAATCGCATGGCCAATATCACCGAGGAAGTTGCCTGGTTTTACCTGTTCTATACCAAGCCACATGCATTCATAAGTAACTTGGACAAGTCTTTTAGCTTGAGGAGTAACTTTATCGCCAACTAAAAATGTGCGCGAGGTATCCCCATGATAGCCATTCTTATAGACGGTAATATCTACATTAATAATGTCGCCATTTTTTAGCGGTTTATCATTTGGGATCCCATGACAAATTTCACTATTTACTGAGGTGCAAATAGAGTTTGGGTAAGCTGGACCATTTGGGTTAGGCTGGTAATTTAATGGAGAAGGGTAAGCATTTTGCACATTAACTATGTAATCATGACAAAGCTTATCTATTTCAAGGGTAGTTACACCTGGTTTTACAAATGGCTCAATATAGTCTAATACTTCTGCAGCAAGCTTGCAAGAAATTCGCATGTTCTCTATATCGCTAGCGTTTTTAATAATAATTCCCATATCTATTTCCTAATAATCTAAATTCATTGCTGATTTGATTTCTTTTAATGTCTCGTTAGCAACTTCGCGTGCACGTTGGCAGCCATCAGCAATTATCCGTTTGACTGAAGTAGGGTCTTCGGTATAAGGCCGGGCTTTTTGAATCAATTCCTGTTGCTGCAGATTAATTGCATCGATCAAAGGCTGTTTGCAATCAAGGCAACCGATTCCGGCAGACATGCAGCCTAGCTCCGCCCAGTCCTTAATGTCCTGATTACTATATATCTGATGTAAGCTCCAAACTGGGCAGCACTCCGGATTACCTGGGTCAGAACGGCGAACTCGCGCCGGATCGGTAGTCATATTCCGGATTTTCTTATTTATGCTGTCTTTATCCTCGCGCAGATGAATAAAGTTATTCTCCGAATTAGACATTTTATATCCATCAGTACCAGGTACTCGGATGCTTTTATTTTCAGATAATACTTGTGGCTCATTAAAGATAACTTTGCCTTTATTTTCTAAAAAAGCGAATAGCCTCTCTCTATCTCCGTGTGCCAAATTTAGGGCGTCTTGTAACAGAAAGCGGGCTTTATCCAGGGCTTCAATATCGCCTTGCTGTTGATATTTCATCAACATTTGCTCATATATTTCAGCTTTTTTGCTACCCAATTTCTTTATTGACTCATATGCTTTTTCTTCAAAGCCTTCTTCGCGGCCAAACATATGATTAAAGCGGCGGGCAATTTCGCGTGTTAACTCAATATTAGCCAATTGATCGTCATCAACTGTCACATACTTTGAATTATATATCAAAATATCGGCACTTTGTAATAGTGGTGAACCAAGAAACCCATAAGTGCTTAAGTCGGTATGTTCTAATAGATCAATTTTTTCCTTATAGCTAGGTACCCGTTCTAACCAGCTAAGTGGGGTGACAGCGCCCAGAAGCGTTGCAAGCTCGAAATGTTCTGGAACTTTGGACTGCACGAATATAGTTGCTTGAGAGGGGTCAATTCCGGCGGCTAACCAGTCAATTACAACTTCTTGAATAGTTTCAGCCAAGTTTTGATTATTGTCAAATTGGCTTAGCATTCTTTGCACATCCGCAAGCATAAAGAAACAATCGTATTCGTATTGAATTTTTTTCCAGTAATTTAATACATTAAAATAATGTCCTAAATGCATACGTCCATTCGGTCTCATCGCGGATAATATTCTGGGTTGTGAAATCATGGCTAATCTATCTAATCAAGGCAAAAATTGTGTTAACAATAACTGAATATATAGGATAAATAATAAAATTAAGTCCACCAAAGATGATTAATATAATTAAGATCCACATTCCAAAACGCTCGCTCTTAGCATAGCTTTGGGCATGTTTAGCTGGCAACAATGAGAAAACTATCCTGCCACCATCAAGCGGTAAAATTGGCAGTAGATTTAAAATCATCAGGCTAATATTTATTGCAATACCTGCTTGCGACATTAAATTTAGCGGTACGCCAAAATAGCTATCAATATACATTGAGGATTTTAGCAATAAAGCCCAAATTAATGCCATAGCAAAATTGGATAATGGCCCAGCTAATGCAATCCAGAAAAGATTCTGTTTAGGATGATGTAGCTTGGCGTAATTAATAGGCACCGGTTTAGCCCAACCAAATATAAATCCAGTTCCACCAGAGAGTGCTCCAAGGACAATGCTTAATAATGGGAAAGCAATTGTCCCAATAGGGTCAATATGATGGATTGGATTCATTGATAGTCGACCATAGAGTTTTGCCGTATTATCACCATATTTATGTGCAACATACGCGTGTGCTGCTTCATGCAATGTAATTGCGAAAATTAGCGGTATGATATATACCGCTACTGTTTGAACAATTGAAAGATTATTCATTAGCTAAATACTTAAAATTCAACATTTTTTATATGTTTACGTAAAATGTTCTTGAATTGATCCTGGATTCTTTTTAAAGCGCTATTTGAAGTCGCTTCAAATCGCAATACCAGAACAGGCGTGGTATTCGAAGCGCGTACCAGTCCAAAACCATCAGTATATTCAACTCTAAGTCCATCAATTGTAATAATTTCTTTTGAACCTTCAAATTTGGCGGTCTTTTGTAATTTTTCAATGATTTTATGCTGTTCACCTTCACCTACAGCGATATTAAGTTCTGGAGTAGAAATTGAGTTAGGTAAAGCATTCAATAGCTCAGAAGGATTTTCTACTTGAGATAAAATTTCAAGCAAGCGCGCACCAGCATAAACCCCGTCATCGGTTCCGTACCAGCGATCGTTAAAGAATAAATGGCCTGACATCTCACCAGCTAATAAAGCGCCGGTTTCCTTGATTTTGGCTTTTACAAATGAATGCCCGGTACGGCACATAATTGGTTCACCTTTATGTTCTTTAATCCACTCAGCTAATAAACGAGAGGATTTAACATCATAAATGATTTTGCCATGCGGGTTTTTACTTAATATGTCTGCTGCATATAACATCATTTGGCGATCAGGGTAAATGATGTTGCCTTCTTTAGTAACTACACCCAATCTATCTCCATCACCATCAAAAGCTAAGCCAAGTTCTGCTTCGGTAACTTTTAATGAATGTACTAAATCCTGCAAGTTTTTGGGCTGTGATGGATCTGGGTGATGGTTTGGAAAATTACCATTAACTTCACAAAAAAGACCAAGTACCTTACAACCTAATCGACGGTATAAGACTGGAGCGATTTTTCCGGCAACTCCATTGCCGGCATCAACAACGATATTTAAGCGGCGTTCAAGTTTGATGTCGCTGGTAATTTTACTCAGATAAGCCTCAGTAATATCCTCACGATAAAGAACCCCAGTACCAGTGGTTACTTGGTTTTTTTCAACTCTTTGGCGAATTTGTTGGATTTTTTCACCGGATAAAGTTTCGCCTGCCATAACCATTTTTAAGCCATTATATTCTGGTGGATTATGGCTACCTGTAATCATTACACCCGAAAAAGTTTTAAGTTCGTAATTTGCAAAATAAACCATTGGAGTTGTAACTTCACCAATTTCATAAACATTACAACCACTACTTAGGATTCCATTTATTAGGCTTTTTGCCAAAACCGGGCTGGTAAGACGTCCATCATATCCTACTACCAAACCTTTTACTTGGTTCTCTACAGCCATTGAACCAAGAACCCGACCAATTGCTTCAACTGTACTTGGAGTTAACTGAGTTTCAACGATACCGCGAATGTCATAAGCCTTAAAAATTTCTGTCGCTAATTTTTTCATAAATTTAAAATCCTTTTTACTTTCTGAAAAGCTTTATCAGTAGTGTAATTATAAATGGTATAATCTACAACTAATTACCATATTTTAGCATATAACGTTTTAGCCAACTAAAAATATATTAATTATTTGATTGCTACAAAAAGAGATTATTATCAGATGAATTTACACTTTAAACCTTTTTCATTACGACAGCTGTTGGTTAAGATTTTCGCGTATGTCCTGCTATTCTATTTGCTAGTAATAGTTGCTTCAATTTCTATCACCGGTTATATATTTTTAAATCTCGATGGTTATCGCCAAAGGATTGAAAAGACTGTATATAAGCATACAGGCTATCAACTCAAAGTTGGCTCTATTCAAACTAAATTAAATAGTTCTTATTTACCAGAAGTACTTATTAAAGATGTTGCATTGGTAAATCCAATAAATAGTAAGCAAAGTATGCATATTGACGTACTAGATTTTGTCTTCTCATATTCAAGTATTTGGGACTTGGAGCCAGTGTTCAATAAGATTTTAGTTGATGGTACCACGGTTAATATTGAATATGATCCATCAGGAAATATTTTTGTAAATGGTATTAATGTAAATAACCCAGATCGGCAAACCTTGGAAAATACCAAAAATAGTCCAATAGATTTAGAGAAATGGACCTTAAAGCAACATAATGTTGTCTTTGACCATGTCAATTTAACCTATTTGGATTTAAAAAACGAGTTGCCAAAAGTCCAATTAAATAATTTAAAAATAGGCCTTGAAAAATCATTGTGGTCTAACCATCGTTTATATCTGGATATTTATGGTAAAAGTTACCAAAATATGGTTGAAGCTGAATTAAATTGGCGTGGTGGTAAATTTGAAGACTGGCAGAAATGGGATACAGCTTCATTAAAAGTAAAATCAGTAAATGGTAATGATAATATCGTTTCAACGATTCAACAATATATACCATTAATTTCGCCGGTAAATGAATTTAATGCTACAACTGCACTAGAAGCTAACCTGAAGAAAGGTTGTTTGCAAAACCTATACGCAAATTTTGATATTAATAATTTTAAACTTGCTTTAGCCGACGCAAACTTGGTTAATTTTCCCAAACTTGGTGGAAATATCAAAATTCAGCTTTTAAATAATCAATATTATTCGATCCAGGCACAAAACCTCATGGTTGTTACCAGTGCTGGCGCTTTGTTTAATGACGCTAAAGTGACAGGTGGTTATGATGTTAACAAATCCGGTCAAGTTCAACTCAGCAACACCAATTTAATGGCGATAAATAATTTACTAAGCCTATTTAAAGCCACAGAAGGGATAAATATTGATGGTAATATCCGGATTGTTAAGTTTAATTGGGAAGGCCCACTTTTAAAACCAACAAATTATCAGGTTTTTGCTGCTTTCGATGATATTAGCTTATATTCTTCCAAACCTGAATTACCTAGCCTAAGTCATGTAAGTGGCGATATTACCGTTCGTAAAGATTCTGGACACTTAAACTTGGCATTAAAAAATAGCGTCTTAAACTACGACAAGGTTTTTTTAATTCCGTATGTCTTTAAATCGGTAAATAGTCAAATTGATTGGGATATTGCACCAAATAGCCAGCTAACTGTAACACTTCACAAGACTAACCTTGAGACCAAAGATTTTACCGGTTGGGCGGAAGGAAGTTATCATACAGAACCCAATAATCCTGATAGTATTGGCTATCTAGACCTGCGCGCCCATGTTGATAGGGTTTTGACCAGTAAAGTTGGGGATTATTTGCCCAAAAGCATACCTATGAGCGTTCATGAATGGTTAAATATGGCTCTTATTGGTGGTTATGGGGCAAATGCATCATTGACACTAAAAGGCCCATTGAACGGGTTTCCTTACCACGATGGCAAAAGCGGGCTATTTTATATTACTGCAGATATTGATAAGGCCAAGCTTCAATATGTAAAAGGCTGGCCGACACTTGATAATATCCGTGGACAATTTATATTAAAAAATACAAATATTACGATAAAAGCTGATTCTGCAATGCTGGTTAATAACTATCTTGATCCAAGTATTGTTGTTATTCCAGACTATGCGGCCAAGGACGGTGTTTATTTAACTGCTGATGGCAAAGCACATGGTACTACAGCCAATTTTATGACTTATTTGCAAAAAACTCCTATCAATGAAATAATCGGACGAATTCCTGAAAAAGTAAACGCTACAGGGAATGGTAAAGTTAGTCTGAATTTAAAGGTTCCTTTTAAAGATCCGGTAAAAACTGAAGTTAAAGGTGATTATACATTTATAAATAACAATATAAAATTTGATTTACCTGTTGATGAATTAACCAACGTTAATGGTAAATTGAATTTTTCTCATCACGGATTAACAATATCTAATCTAGAGGCTGATTCTTTTGGGTCGCATATGGCGCTTAGTGCTGCTACCGATAAAGAAGGCCGGATAGCATTTAAAGTAAATGCACCAAATCTTGATTACCAAAAACTTGCTGATTATTATCTGCCGCCGATTAGCGGACTCTTTGTTGGTAAGGCTCCGACCGAAGTTAAGTTCGAAATAGCTAAAAAGGGTATCAATAGCTTAACTGCTACGAGTAATTTGGTTGGAGTTAAATGCCTGGCGGCCACCCCACTCAAAAAAGATTCAAATGAACCGAGATCAATGGTGTTTAATATGACTCCTAATAGCCTGAATGGATACATGCTAAACTTTGATTATGCATCAATTCTTAAAGGTCAAATCCAATTAGGTAAAAATGCTCCGATGAACTCAATTAAGATTGCGCTAGGGCATGGAACTGGTTATTTGGAAAATCCTGATCCAGGTACGGCAATGACTATTAATGCTGAACCTAAAAGCGCTGATATTGAAGAATGGTTAAGTACGATTAAAAATGTAACTGATAGTATTGCGCGGGCTAAAATTGCTAAGAAAGAAGCTGACAGTTTAAACCAGCATTCAATTTCGCCTGTAACCAAAGTATTAATAACTAACTCGGCTGGGCAAGCAGAAAAATTGGTTTTCCCGGTGCAGATACAATTAAATAGTGACCAGATCAAATTTGGCCGCGCTAATTTCGAAGCTGGGACTGCTAATATTTTTGTTGATGCAACCCGGACCTATTTTAATATATATACCCCAATTATTAGTGGAGTTGGTGATTATAATTACGGAAAAAATTCCCTGAAATTGACTTTAGACAAGTACATGTTATTTAAGTCGCCACGTAAGATTAAGTCTTCCATTGAGAGCGAAGTAATCTTAAATTTTGTAAATGGTTCTACTGCGGTAGTTAGCCAAAAAATTCCTGATATTAATGTTGCAGTAAATAATTTATTTTACCAAAACCATAATCTAGGAAAAGTAACTGCTAATATTCATCAAACTAAAAATGATCTTTCATTAGAAAATGGGTTATTAAGCAGCAAGGATGCAGAAATTAAGTTTAGCGGGATTAATTATTGTTTTGGCTGCGGTCGTGATGCCTCGTATGTTGACTTTCAATTTAATGGACAAATTAAAGATGCCGGAAATATCGTTCATAACCTCGATTTGGGCCGTATCTTAGATAAGGGGAACGGTACCGTAACAGGGGCGTTGCAATGGAATGGTGGTTTTCAAGACTTTAATATCCTCCAAACAATTGGTTCAATAAATGCAAGCTTATCTGCTGGAAAATTCCTACAGGTTGATCCTGGAGTTTGGGGCGGTTTATTAAGCATTATCAATTTACAAGGTGTATTTGAGGTCGGTTCGCTTGATGTTCAGGATCTGTTTAGAAAAGGTTTCTTCTTTAACCAGCTTGATGTGAACGCAGATATATTAACCAGCCAAGTTGAATTAAAACGCGTTTATATGTCAGGTCCTATGGCCAAGGTAAATAGCGCTGGTAAAGTTAATTTTGCGACTAATAGTGTTGATGCTTATTTGTCTGTAACACCTAAGCTTGGAGTAGCTGTTGCTGTTACAGCAGGTGTAGTAACGCTAAATCCAATTGTTGGATTAGGGGTTTATTTAGGAGAGCTGGTCTTTGGTGATCCACAGAATAAATTATTCACATTTGCATATCATATTACCGGCAACCTGACTAAACCAAAAATTGAAAAAACCAGTGTAACACAACAGTTTGTGAAAAATGTTAATTCTGCAGTAGGGAATTCAAATGGTGGAGCAAACTAAATTACAAGTGGCTGCAATTCAAATGATTTCAGGGCCAAAGGTTGAAGAAAATCTGTTACGTGCCGAAGAATTAGTAATTAAAGCCGGGAACGAGAATGCCAAACTAGTAATATTGCCGGAGTTTTTTATAAAGATTACTAATCCTGATGATAAGAGTAGATTGGAAATGGCCGAGGCTTTAGCCAATGGCCCAATCCAGGAAAAGTTATCTCAAATAGCGCGCGACAATAAAATATATTTATTAGCAGGTACGCTTTTAATCAAAGATCAAAATACCAACAAGTATTATAATACCTCGATAGTATATGCGCCAGATGGTTCCATGCTCGCACACTATGAGAAAATCCATTTATTTAAATTTGATGATGGTACCCATAGCTATGATGAAGAAGCCACTTTTAGTGCAGGAAATAAAGTAGTATGCTGCGATATTGAAGGATTTAAACTAGGTCTTTCTATATGTTATGACCTGCGTTTTCCCGAGTTATATCGCCAAATGGGTATTGTTGATGCCATTGTTCTACCTTCTGCATTTACCTATGTTACGGGTGAGGCTCATTGGGAAGTGTTATCACGTGCCCGGGCGATTGAAAATCAATGCTACTTTATAGCAGTAAATCAAGGCGGGGAACATCTATCAGGACGTAAAACTTATGGACACACTATGATTGTTGATCCATGGGGTAAGAAAATAAGCGGATGTGAGCTTGGCGAGCATATTGTTTATGCTGAACTTGATAAAACTAAAATTAATGAGGTACGAACTAAACTTCCGGCACTATGGCATCGTAGAGTGTAGTGTCTGTTTATATAAATATTTTAGGAAAATTTTTAAGAACATTCAAATACTTTTATAAATAAGCTAATTTCTACTAATTCATTTTAATAGAACAAAATATTAACTTACTGTATTATACATTTTGTAGGTGTTATATTATACAAAGTAATATATAGAGGGCTAAAGAGCTAGCGATTTTGTACTAAGCCCTAGGTTTAGCATTACTTTGTTTGTTAACAGTTTGTGAAATGTAAAGTTATATAGAGAAGTTGAATGTGTGAAGTTAAATTTACTTGTTTTCGCCATTGTAGTCCTTCAAGCCAAAGTACTACCCAACCTAAAGCAACTATTCCTTTTTTATTAGCAGAAAATCCTTCTGTCATATCTAAAGTTGGTACTAGTCGAGTAAACATCTTACTTGAAAATTTCTTTGATAAAATTATTGCTGAACAGGTATATCCTCAAATTGCAGACGTTGGATTGTTTTTGAATAAGCTTTGCTTTGATGACTTCTTAAATGAATTAAAGCAAAGTCAGTACTTTAGCTATGTCAAAGATAAATTCCTGTGGCCTGCAAATTGCAATCCAGATGAGAGGGTTAAACTTTCATATAGATATTCTTTGGTTGTAATTGAAGATATTTTAATGCCCTTTTGGTTAATGATATTTGCCCGAAATAACCCAGCCATTACCAATGAAGAGTATTTTAATATAGTTATGCAACTAGGTATAGGCAAAGAGGCATTGAAAAAAATGAATTTATTGTCATTTGTTCCAAAGGATTTCTGTAAAAAGAGATATCGCTTATTCGTAGCTGAAATTGAAACAAAAGCTATAGAACTTCTAAAAGCGAAATTAAAATTTAAAGACATAATAATTATTCTTAGTGCTCTTAAATCGGTTAGCCCTAAGTATTGTGATGAGTTGTATAATTTCATTAAAAGGAATATTAGTGAAATTAAGCAATTATTCAATTTACAAGTTAATGGTTATTATATTATTGATGCCAATGTTTTTAGAGCTATTCTTTTTAGGGTTTTTAAATCAGTTGAACGTGAGAGGGCATTAAATACTTTAATTCAAGAATTTATAGATGAACATACGATCATATCAGCTAAGATAGTGGCAATTCAAAGAAAAGATAATTTAGAAACGGAACGAGCTAAATTAATTCTTGATTTGAAGGCTGACTTCTTACAAAGATTTAATGAGGGAGTAAGGAAGCGTAGTCAATAAGTAGCATAATAACGAAAAAAATGACGCTAAACCAGCGTCATTTTCCATTTTATGTGCGCCAGACATGGCGCACATCTAGGCGGTGTAAGTCCGCTGTTAGCCCCGTCGATGGGAATAACGAGCCTATGCAAGGGTGTCTATCGTGAGGTAGAATCTGAAGGAAGCAAATGGCGTAGT
>JACCDN010406097.1_pt1 | contig 58359 bp, 59 predicted proteins | sample 7441691 | NCBI WGS metagenome assembly JACCDN01 (sample SAMN15323439, study PRJNA562643) | freshwater metagenome | isolation source: river surface water | place: USA:Blue River Watershed | collected 2017-08-16 | reverse complement strand
TCAGCGTGTCGCAGGCCGGGTGGCTTAGCGCGTGTCTCAAACGTTGAAAGAATTTTCCACCCGAAGGATTCATCATGGTCGTTATCCGACTCTCACGCGGCGGTTCTAAAGCCCGTCCGTTTTTCAACATTGTTGTGGCTGACAAGCGCGATCGTCGCGATGGTCGCTTCATCGAGCGCATTGGCTTCTATAACCCAATCGCCAAAGGCCAAGCTGAAACTTTGCGCGTGGCGCAAGACCGCTTGACACACTGGACCAGCGTGGGCGCTCAATGCTCTCCCACCGTGATCCGTTTGATCAAGCAAGCTGCTAAAGCCGCGGCTTAATTGAACAAAGGCATCGCGATGTCGCTGGGCTTGGAGTCCGCAGAACTTCCTGCAGACGCTATCGAAGTCGGGCGCATCGCAGATGCTTGGGGCATCAAAGGCTGGTTCAAGGTCTTGCCCTACAGCGCTTCTCCGGAAGCGCTTTTTTCTTCCAAGCGTTGGTTTTTGCAACCCGCTGAACGAGGTGCCCGAACTTTCGAGGGCACCGTGCTTCTGAAAGTCAAAGAAGCTAAAGAACATTCCGACTCTGTGGTGGCTACCTCGGTTGAGGTGCCAGACCGCAATGCCGCAGAGCTGCTCAAAGGCGCCCGCATTTTTGTCTCGCGCGCGAGCTTTCCGACTCCCGACACCGACGAGTACTACTGGGTCGACCTGATTGGCCTCGATGTGGTCAACCGCGAAGGCGTGGCTTTGGGGGCTGTGCGTGAGCTGTTGCACACCGGTCCACAAACCGTGTTAGTGCTTGCTTACGAGGAAGATGGCAAAACCAAGGAGCGCATGATTCCTTTTGTGTCGGCCTACATCGACACCGTGGATTTGCTTGGACGCCGCATCACCGCCGATTGGCAACCCGATTACTGACGTGTTCAGTGCCCAAGGCCATCGTCATGCGCTTTGACATCATCACCCTGTTCCCAGAGCTGTTCGAGCCATTTTTAAAAATTGGCATCACCCGCCGCGCCTACGAACGGGGCTTGGTGGATGTGCGCTTGTGGAACCCCCGCGATTACGCCGAAGGCAACTACCGCCGTGTGGATGACCGTCCGTTTGGCGGCGGCCCTGGCATGGTGATGATGGCTGAGCCGCTGACGGCTTGTTTGGCCGCCATACGCGCTGACCGTGGTCAAGATCGCGATGTCGCTCCCTTGGTGCTGTTTTCTCCGATTGGCGAAACCCTGCGTCATGCGGCGGTGCAGCGTTGGTCTGACAGCGAAGGCGCAGTGTTGCTCTGCGGTCGCTATGAGGGGATTGATCAGAGGTTCATCGACACCCACGTGGATGTGCAAATCAGTGTGGGTGACTTTGTTTTGTCGGGTGGTGAGATCGCTGCCATGACCTTGCTCGATGCGGTGGCTCGCTTGCAGCCGGGTGTGCTCAGCGATGAGGGCAGTCATCGGTTGGACAGCTTCAATCCTGCGTTGGATGGCTTGTTGGATTGCCCGCATTACACCCGACCTGAGCAATGGCAAGGGCAGGGCGTACCTGCCGAGTTGCTGTCGGGGCACCACATCAACATCGAGCGCTGGCGCCGTGACCAGCGTTTGCTGTTGACGGCTCGTTTGCGCCCAGAGCTGATTGAGGCTGCCCGTGCTGCATTCAAACTCACCCCTCAGGATGAGGGTGTCTTAAAGGCTCAAAATTCGCTATAATGGTGGGCTTTTCGATCCTCTGGTCGGCCGCTTCGTGCCTTTGTAGCAAGAAGCCTTTTGTGTAGCGCGATCAAGATCCTTAGAGGAAAACAATGAACCTGATCCAAACTCTCGAGGCAGAAGAAATTGCCCGCCTCGGCAAATCTATCCCTGAATTCGCACCTGGCGACACTGTCATTGTGAGCGTCAACGTGGTTGAAGGTACACGTAAGCGTGTGCAGGCCTACGAAGGTGTGGTGATTGCCAAGCGCAACCGTGGCCTCAACAGCGGCTTCACAGTGCGCAAGATCTCTAGCGGCGAAGGCGTGGAGCGTACGTTCCAAACTTACAGCCCCTTGATCGCGAGCATCGAAGTCAAGCGTCGCGGTGATGTGCGTCGCGCCAAGTTGTACTACTTGCGTGAGCGCAGCGGTAAATCTGCTCGCATCAAAGAAAAATTGGTCACCAAGTCGGCCGCAGCTTCTAAAGCTGCAGCAGCCGCTCAATAAGCAGGCAAGCCCTTGCTTAGAAGCCACCCCAAGTGAAAACTTGCGGTGGCTTTTTCTATGTCCAAACTCTCAGCTTTTGACCCGCAATTGGTGCCCGTGTTCCAAGTAGACACGCACTTGGCAGCTGTGCCCACGCAGCACCTCACGCCTGAGGCTTTGCAGGCCCGCTTTGCCAACCCGCCTTTGTGGCAGCCCGAGCTGGTGCGTGAACGCAAGTTCATGGATCGCGCACCTGCGCATGCTGCGGTGCTATTGGGGGTGGTGATGCGCGATGAACCGACGGTGTTGCTGACACAGCGACCCTCACACATGTCGACGCATGCAGGGCAAATTGCCTTTGCAGGCGGTAAGTGCGATGAGACTGATGCTGATGTCGCTGCCACAGCACTGCGAGAGGCGCATGAAGAGGTCGGCTTAGAGACTCATCATGTGCAGGTGTTGGGTACTTTGCCGGAGTACGTGACAGGTTCTGCCTTTTACGTCACGCCCGTCGTGGCCCTGATTTCCCCATCGATGAGCCTGCAACTCAACACGCACGAAGTAGCTGATGCTTTTGAAGTTCCATTGGCTTTTTTGATGAATCCCGCGCATCACCGCTGGCATCGCTATGAGTTTGAAGGTGTGACACGTGAGTGGCTATCGATGCCTTATCGCGATGGCGAGCAGCTGCGTTTTGTATGGGGAGCAACCGCTGGCATGTTGCGCAACTTTTACCGCTTCTTGTCCGCCTAAGTCAGCAAAATTGAAAGATCTGACCGCTATCATTCAGACATGAGTTTTCTATCCCTGCTCCTTGCTTTGTTGATTGAACAAGCCCGCCCCTTGGCTCGGGGCAATTGGGTGCACGGCACCATTCGTGTATGGGTGACATGGATCAGCCAAACCTTGGATGCGGGTCATCCCCGTTTGGCTTGGACCACTTGGTCGTTGGCTGTGGGTTTGCCTGCAGTGATTGCCACAGTGGTGCATTGGGTGCTGATTGGCATCTTTGGTTGGCCTGTGGCCATGATTTGGAGTGTGGCTGTTTTGTACGTCACCTTGGGTTTCCGTCAGTTCAGCCACCACTTCACTGACATTCGTGATGCGTTGGATGTGGGCGATGAGCGTTTGGCGCGGGAGTTGTTGGCCGAGTGGCAACATGTTGAAGTGGACAATTTGCCACGTAGCGAATTACTGCGTCATGTGATTGAACATTCGGTGCTCTCTGCGCACCACCATGTATTTGGTGTGCTGACGTGGTTCTCTGTCTTGGCCGCTTTGGGTTTGGGGCCGGCAGGTGCAGTGATTTACCGCATGAGTCAAATGGTGTCACGCGCTTGGCAAGCGACGCCCAAAGCCACTAAGGGTTGGGTCAGCGATACCTTGCAAGATGCTGCACGCGATGCTTGGCGGCGTGTCGATTGGTTGCCTGCACGTTTGACCGCTGTTGCGTTTGCTGTGATGGGTAATTTTGAAGAAGCCATTGATTGCTGGCGAACCCATGCTCAGAGATTCCCGGACGACAACGATGGCGTGGTGCTGGCTGCAACTGCTGGGGCTTTGAATGTACGTTTGGGTGGTGAGTCCTTGCGTGCGACAGAGAAAGACCTTAGTCAAGACAGCGAAAGCACGCCTGGGCGTCCACCAGAGATGGCTCATCTGCCCAGCGTGGTGGGGTTGATTTGGCGCAGCGTGGTGTTGTGGATGGTGCTGCTGGCCTTGCTGACCTTGGCGCGCTTGCTGGGCTAAAGCGTTGACTAACCCCGTCCTCGATGGGGTTCAGTAATTCACGGGCTGCGTCAGCTCGGCAAACAACATGCCGTACAGTTTGTAGCGCGAGGGGCTGATGGCCCCAGCTTCTACCGCGTCTTGCACCCCGCACGAAGGCTCGTGCAAATGTGTGCAGTTGTAAAACTTGCAGTTCGCCACATGCGGTTTGAAGTCAGGCATGTAGGCCGCTAATTGCATGGCGTCGATGTGATGCACGCCAAATTCCTGAAAACCCGGTGAATCAATCAAACCTGTTTTGCGTTCAGCATCCACCCAGTGCCATGTGGTTGAAGTGGTGGTGTGTTTGCCTGAGTTGAGTGCTTGCGAAATTTCGGCGGTGGCCACATTGGCGTTGGGCACGAGGGCGTTGATGAGTGTGCTTTTGCCTGTGCCAGAAGGGCCAAGTACCAGTGTGGTTTTGTGCTTCAAGCGCTCGGGCAAATCACCCAAGTCACCCGATTTAAAAGCGCCTTGCAGCACGGTATAGCCCATCTTCACATAAGGCTTAAGACGGGTGAAGGCGCGCGCATGCAACTCTGTCAAATCACTTTTGTTGAGCACGATCAGGGGCGTGATGTGTTCGGCCTCTGCCGCAATGAGTGCGCGTGTGAGCTGCATCTCAGAGAACTCGGGCTCTGCGGCTAACAAGATGAGCACTTGGTCTAAGTTGGCTGCAAATGATTTGGTACGAATCTCGTCTTGTCGGTAAAACAAGTTGTGGCGCGGCTCTACTTTTTCGATGGTGCCTTCGTCGGAGCTGGCCAACCACTGCACGCGATCACCCACCACCACTTGGCTTTTCTTGCCACGTGGATGGCAAATGCGACGTTCACCATCGGGTGTTTCCACCACACAGTGTCGTCCGTGGCTGGCGACCACTAAGCCGGTTTGCTTCATGCGGCCATGCGCGCCAAGCGCTGTGACGCGGGCGGGTGCGAGTAATAAAACGCCACATACCAAGGGTCTGGCGTGAGCGTGGAGGCGTTGTCTTGGTAGAGCTTGAGCAAGGCGTTGGCCAAGGCTTTGCCATCGCTATTGGCGACGGCGTAGGCATCGGCTTCAAACTCAAATTGGCGTGAGCGTCGCGATGACAATGGCGACACAAAGAACGTGAACAAAGGCAACACCAACATGAACAACAACAAAGCCAAAGCGCTGTTGTTGCCGCTCAAATTTGGCATCACGCCCAAGCCTGTGTAAAACCAAACTTGTTGTGACAACCAACCCAGCAAGGCAAGGCCAGCCAGGCTGGTGGCAAAGCTGGTGGCCATCATTTTCAAAATGTGACGGTGTTTGAAGTGGCCCAGTTCATGGGCAAGCACCGCTTCCATTTCATCACCATTAAGTTTGGCCAACAGCGTGTCGAAAAACACCACGCGCTTGGCCGCACCAAAGCCTGTGAAAAAAGCATTGGAGTGAGCGGAGCGGCGGCTCCCGTCCATCACAAAAAAACCTTTGGCTGTAAAGCCAGAGCGGGTCATCAATGCGGTGACGCGTTCTTTGAGTGTGGCGTCTTCCAAGGGGGTGAACTTGTTGAACAAGGGCATGATGACATTCGGTGCAATCCACATCACAAACAGCTGGTACACCACCAACGCTGCCCAGGTGTAGAGCCACCAGAGCGTCCCGCCGGCTTGCATGAGCCATAGCACCAACCACAGAATGGGCAAGCCCAACACCATGCCCACCAACAAACCTTTGATCAAGTCACTCACCCACAACTTGGGTGTGGTGTTGTTAAAGCCAAAGCGTTGCTCAATGCCAAAGGTTTGGTACAGCGACAAGGGCAGGCCAATCAAACCGCCAATCAAGCTAAAGCTCACCACCAGCGCAATTTGCTGGCCCATGCCTTCACCCATCCAATCGAGGGTCACTTGGTTGAGCAGGTCCAAGCCGCCGAGCAGCGTCCAAGCCATGAGGGTGATGGCATCGAGTCCCAAGTCCATCAGGCCCACGCGTGCTTTAGCGAGGGTGTAGTCTGCCGCTTTTTGGTGAGCGTCTAAGCTGATGGTGTGTGCGAAGGCTTGTGGTACTTTCGCACGATGTTGCGCCACGTGACGCACTTGACGGCCGCTGAGCCATAGTTTGGTAAGCAGGTTGGCCACCAGCACTGCGGCCAGTGTCAACGTCATTGCGAGAGAGGGATTGATCATGGAGGAGGAGTTTAGATGATGGGCGACAATCAGACCCATGTCTGAAGTTGCTACCTCTCCTGTTACCCCCATTGCCCACAAACTTGCCAAGTCTGACTTGAACTTGGTTTGGCTCGATTGCGAAATGTCTGGCCTTGACCCCGAGCGCGAGCGTTTGCTTGAAATTGCCGTCATCGTGACCAACCCCGACTTGTCGGTGCGCATTGAAGGCCCTGTGTTTGTGATTCACCAAAGTGATGAGTTGTTGGGCAAGATGGATGCATGGAACAAAGGCACCCACGGCAAGAGCGGCTTGATTGACAAAGTCAAAGCCTCCACTGTCACCGAGGCAGAGGCTGAAGCGCAACTTATTGCCTTCATGAAGCAATATGTGAGCAAAGGCGTCTCACCGATGTGTGGCAACACGATTGGCCAAGACCGTCGCTTCTTGAACAAATACATGCCCAAGCTTGAAGCGTGGTTTCACTACCGCAACTTGGATGTGAGCACACTCAAAGAACTGTCACGTCGTTGGAAGCCCGAAGTGTTGAATGCATTCAAAAAGGCCCAAAAGCACACGGCCTTGGCCGATGTGCACGAGTCGATCGACGAGATGATTCACTACCGTGAACACTTTCTGAAGCTCTGAGGTGCAAATTGAATTCCGAACCCAAATCTAAAGAGAGTCAAAGTTTTTCTATCAAGTTACGAGTGCGCAATATTCCAGATGAGGATTTGTTATCAGACTTGCTAAGTTGCGCTCAGCGTTTGAGTAAAGACACATTAACGAAAACCGACTACGACGAGCATGGGAGATTTGGAGCTACAACAATTCTTCGCAGGTTTAAGCAGTGGAATTTAGCGATTGCGGCGGCTGGTTTGGTCGCACCTAATCGACAAAACATTCCAGATGAAGAGTTGCTTGAGAACATTGCGGCGGTATGGACTGAGCTGGGGCGCCAACCAGTAGGTAAAGAGATGGATAAAACTCTAGGACTTTCAAAGTTTTCTCTTGGAACGTATGAGAAAAGATTTGGAAGTTGGAATAAGTCATTATTGGCTTTTTCACAACATCTTGTCGGTGATTGGACTGATCGAGAAACAACACTCGGCACATCAAAAGTACAGACAGCCAAGCAAAGGGAAACCTCAAGAAAAATCAATTGGCGATTGCGCGCGCAAGTGCTTATCCGTGATGGCTGTGTGTGCCGAATGTGTGGAACTAGTCCCTTAAAGGATGCCACTGTTGTTTTGCATGCAGATCATATTTTGCCGTGGTCTAAAGGCGGTGAAACGACCCTTGAGAACCTCCAAACGCTTTGTCATGTATGCAATATTGGAAAAAGTGATATGACACTGTGAGTGATTTTGATTGCCGACGCTTAAAAGCGTTGCTTGGTTCTTTTAGCTTCGATTAGGTAAAAACCCGAATTCGTGCCATAATTGAAGTCTTCGCTACAAAACGTAGCGAATTTGTACATCTCCCTTCATTCACCGGGCTCGCGAAATGAGTCCCAAGCACTGGATAAACCCCTCAGCGGGTCAGAGCAGGTTCCGTTTGATGGTTGATGTTTTTTAACCATGAACGGAGCAGCCGCACAACTTGTGGCGCTCACGTGCGAAAGAAAAAATCATGACTGACACTTTGAACGTGACAGGCGAATTTGCGCCTGCCGAAAACACTTCTATTCCTGAACAAGAAACAGCACAGGCCAACGGCTTCGTCGAATTGGGCTTGGCCCCTGAACTGGTGCAAGCCGTGGCCGACCTCGGCTACACACAGCCCACCACGGTTCAACAAAAGACCATTCCTTTGGCGTTGCCCAACGAAAGCAGCCAAGGCTTCATCGACTTGATGGTGTCTAGCCAGACAGGTAGCGGTAAAACAGCAGCTTTCTTGCTGCCTGTGTTGCACACTTTGATTCAGCAACAGGCTGAAGCTGAAGCGGCTGACAAAGCTGCTTGGAACAAGCTGGTGGCTGACGCTGCAGCCAAAGGCGAAGAGCCTCCTAAGCGCGCCAAGCGCAAAGACCCTACCAATGTGCGCAACTTCAAAGCCCCTACGCCAGGCGCTTTGATTGTGTGCCCCACACGTGAATTGGCCCAACAAGTGGCGCACGACGCCATCGACTTGGTCAAGCACTGCCGTGGTTTGCGTGTGGCCAATGTGGTGGGCGGTATGCCTTACCAATTGCAAATTGCCAAGCTGCAAAACGCCAATCTCGTGGTGGCCACTCCCGGTCGCTTGCTCGACTTGCAACGCTCCATGCAAATCAAGTTGGAGAAAGTGCAGTTTTTGGTGGTCGACGAAGCTGACCGCATGCTCGACTTGGGTTTTGCCGATGACTTGGCTGAAATCAACCAGCTCACCATCGACCGCAAGCAAACCATGATGTTCAGCGCCACGTTTGCACCTCGCATCCAGCAGTTGGCTGCACGTGTGATGCGTGAGCCACAACGTGTGCAAATTGATTCGCCTCAAGAAAAACACAACAACATTCGCCAAGTGCTGCACTGGGCAGATAACGCCCAACACAAACGCCGTTTGTTGGATCACCTCTTGCGCGACACGACCATCAACCAAGCAGTGGTGTTTGCCAGCACCCAAATCGAGTGCGATGGCTTGGCCAATGATTTGCAACAAGAAGGCTTCTCGGCTGTCGCTTTGCACGGCGCTCTGAGCCAAGGCTTGCGCAACCGCCGTTTGATGGCTTTGCGCAATGGCCAAGTGCAGTTCTTGGTGGCGACGGATGTGGCCGCACGTGGCATTGACGTGCCCACCATCACGCACGTGTTCAACTTTGGCTTGCCCATGAAATCTGAGGATTACACCCACCGCATCGGTCGTACCGGTCGTGCAGGGCGTGATGGCTTGGCCGTGACCTTGGCTGAGTTCCGCGACAAGCGCAAAATTTTCGACATCGAAGCCTACACACGCCAGCAATTCACCGCTGAAGTGATTCCAGGTTTGGAACCCACCCAGCGCCTCGAACAACGTGGCGGTGGCCGTGACTACGATCGCAAAGGCGGTGGCAAGTTCGGCGGCGGCCGTGGCTTTGGCGGCAATAAATTCGTTGGTCGCTCTGAGCGTTCAGAAGGCCATGGTTATGGTCGTTTTGAGCCACGCTTTGATGATCGTCGCCCATCGGGTAACCGTTTTGAAGGTCGCTCAGACAACCGCTTCGAAGGCCGCCAAGATGCGCCCCGTTTTGAAGACCGTCGCGGCGGTGGCAACTTTGAGCCACGTCGCCATGAGTCACGTGGTCAAGAATCACGCGGCCAATTTGGCGAAGGCCGTGGTGCACCTCGCGGCAACTTTGGTGCCCCACGTAGTTTCGAAGATCGCGCCCCACGCAGCTTTGAAGACCGTGCGCCCTCACGCGGCCCACGTGCGCCGTTTGAAGCCGGCCGCACGCCATTTGACAAGCCAGGCCGTCCAGCCGGTGGCAAGTCGTTTGGTGGCGGTTTTGATGCTAAAAAACGCGCACCCAAGCCACGCGTGGCTCGTTAATTAGTCATTGATCGCTTGGGCCACAAAGTCCAAGCGGTCCTGGCCCCAAAAAAGCTCCCCGTCAACGACATAGCTCGGTGCGCCAAACACTTGCGTGTCGATCGCGCTTTGGGTGTAGGCGTCGTAACGAGCTTGCACCTCGGGTGTGTCAGACAGGGCTAAACAGGCTGCATCCAATTGGTGCTCTTGGAGCAAGGCGGCCAAAGTCGCTGCATCGGCAATGTCGCGCTCTTCGTGCCACACGGCTGACAACACCGCACCTGTGATGGTCAATGCGGCATCGCTGCCGTGGTGCATGTCCACCGCAATGATGAGCTTGGCGGCAGGGTCCCCTGAGACGGGGAAAAACTTCGGGTGCAAGTGGATAGGCAAGTTGAGCGCTTTGCCAAAACGCGCCAATTCCACCAGTCGATACGCTTGGCGCTGAGGCGCACGTTTACCCAAGGGCAACCCACCTGAAATGGGAAACACTTTGCCCAAGTCCATCGGCAGCACGCGCACGGTGGCGCCTGCTGCTTTGGCGATGTTCACAAAGCGTTGGTGGCCCAAGTAAGTCCAAGGACTTTGAGGTGCGAAGTAGTAATCCACGGTGTTGCTCATGTTTGTCTCCTGTGTTTAGTAATGGGGTGGCAGTTCATCGCGCAGGCTGCGAAAGCCGCCTGTGCCGCCATCGGGTGTTTGCTGGCGCAGTTGGCTCACTTCGCGGATGAGTGCATCAATTTGCTGTTGCTGTTGAAAAATAGTTTGGTTGAGTTGTTCCACCAAGTCTTCGGTGAAGCTGGCTTTGATCTCAAGGTCCATCAAGCGCTTGTCAATGTCGGTGTTAGGCATGGGGGGTGTCATTCGTGTGTCTTGTCGAGTTGGGCCAACTCGGTGCGCAGCTCCTCGAGTTCGCGCTTGTAGGCTTCGGCATCGCCGAAGCCCACAAACCCTGTGTAGTAAGGGTGCGCGGCCATGATTTTGCGGGCGTGTTTGATGGGGCACCAATACTGCTCGGTGCGCGCCACTACCTCGCGGGCATAAGCCATCAAGCCGTTGCCATACGAACAATATGCACAGTTGAATTTTTCAAGCAAGTTCAAATACGCCAAGTGCGAGCGGTCAAACACAAAATAGTCCGAGCGCTTCACGCGCGCGATGCCGTACACAGGAAAGCAAATGATTTGGTACAACGTCACGGCCACGTCGAGCAGCACCATGGGGAAGAACACAGCATAAATAATGGGGGCGGTCAGCGCGGTGGACAGCTTGGCCGAAAACACATAGGTCAGTAATCCTGTTTTAAAGCGGCGCTGTTGTTCGAGCACCTCATGTTCAAAGCGCACGCGTGTTTCTTCGAAATCAGCCTGCAATTCAGCGCGTTTGCGCTTCATTTCCAGCTCTATTTCTTGTTCCATGTGCTGGATACGAGCCAGCAGTTCACTGATTTTTGGGTTCATAAATCACCTTGTATCGCTAGATTATGGGCGGTTACGTGCGAAAATACGCTGTACTTGTGGCCTAATTAAGGGCTGTAACTTTTTTTACTTGGAAATTTCATGGGAAACAAAATCGTCACTGAAGCCGACCGCAAACGCGCACCAAAACCAATTCCACTGCCAGGCACTGTGCTGCGCACAGGCGGTCGTGGTCAACGCGTGAGCCTTGAGCGCGGTGTTGCGACACGTAGCAAAAAGAACCCTGGCAAGCGCACCAACAAAGGCGGTTAATCCCCTTTGTCCTTGTGACAGCCAAACAAAAAGCGACCCGAGGGTCGCTTTTTGTTTGGGGGTGTTATCAACGTTAATCGGGTAACTCGATTTTGACTTCGAGCTCTTCGAGGTTGTTGTGACGCTCTAGATTCACCTTGATGTCATCGGTATTGATGTTCACGTATTTGGAGAGCACGGCCACCAAATCGCGTTGCAATGCGGGCAAGTAGTCGGGCTGTGAGTTACGGCCTGTGCGCTCATGGGTGAGGATGAACTGCAAGCGTTCTTTGGCAACGCTGGCAGTTTTTTTCTTCTCACCGAGTAAGAGAGAGAGTAACGACATGGCTTATTTCCCGCCAAAGATGCGCTTGAGCAAACCTGGCTTGACGTGCTCAGTAAAGCGCATGGGCAAGTCCTCGCCCAAGAAGCGACTGATCACGTCTTTGTAAGCCTCAGACACATCGGTGTTTTCAAGGTGCACCGCTGGCAAACCTTGGTTGGAAGCCGTCAACACGGTTTGTGATTCAGGAATCACACCAATCAATGGGATGCGCAAAATGTCTTGGATGTCTTCTAAAGACAACATTTGCCCTTCTTCCACGCGGCTGGGATTGTAGCGCGTGATGAGCAAGTGTTCTTTGATGGGGGTGTCGCCTTCAATGGCGCGCTTGGTTTTGCTGCTGAGCATGCCCAAGATGCGGTCAGAGTCGCGCACCGAAGACACTTCGGGGTTGGTGACCACCAACGCTTCGTCGGCGAAGTGCATGGCCATCATGGCGCCTACTTCAATGCCGGCAGGGGAGTCGCACACGATGTAGTCGAACTTCATCTCTTTGAGCTCGTTCAACACGCGCTCAACGCCCTCTTGCGAGAGCGCGTCTTTGTCACGCGTTTGCGAGGCTGCTAAGACGTACAAGTTGTCGCACTGTTTGTCTTTGATCAAAGCTTGATTGAGTGTGGCTTCACCGTTGATGACGTTGATGAAGTCATACACCACACGACGCTCGCAACCCATGATGAGGTCCAAGTTACGCAGGCCGACGTCAAAGTCGATGACCACCGTTTTGAAGCCGCGTAAGGCGAGGCCAGAGGAAAAACTGGCGCTCGTTGTGGTTTTGCCCACGCCGCCTTTGCCAGAAGTCACCACCACGATTTTTGTCATGAAAAAAGCCCTAGGTTGTTCTAAAAAATAATCCGCAATTTTACAGTGCTTGCATCACCAACTTATCACCTTGAAGGGTGATTTGCGCGGCTTTGCCTGCCACTTCTGATGGCAGCGGGGCGTCTCCGCTGGTGCGGTAGGTGCCCGCAATAGAAATGAGCTCAGCCTCTAAGCTGGAAGTGAAAATCCGTGCTTGTTCGTCCCCGCGTGCGCCTGCGATGGCTTTGCCTCGCAGTGGCGCGTAGACGTGGATGTGACCATCAGCCATGATTTCAGCACCGGGGTTCACCATGGCCAACACAATCAAGTCACGCCCTTTGGCATATACGTGTTGGCCGGAGCGCAGGGGTTTGTCGATCACCATGGCGGCACTGTTGGTGGGCACTTCACGCACCACTTCGACTTCACGAATCACCTCTTGCACCACGGTTTCAACCCGCGGTGCTGCTGGGGCTTGAATACTCAAATCACGCGCTTCAAACAACCCCGCTTTGTGAGCGTTAGCTAATTGGTGTTCATTCGCGCCGCGAACAGCGACAGGCAACATTTGATGTGTGCGCAGCATGAGGCAAACCGAGGGCAGATCCAGTAGGTTGTAGGGGTCTTCGAGTTGGCTCAAATCAATCACGACGGGATCGTTGTCGAAGAAGCCTGGTGTTGCACCCAAGCGGCGCGCCATATCGGCTTGGAGGGCCGATGTGTCAGGGTTTTTAAGGAGGAAAGACACCAAGGGCAGCGAGGCACTTTTGATTTCGTAGGCGTGTGGCGCAGGGGCTTGGCTCATAAGACTTGCAAAAATTAGAAAACCTGAACTTTACACGGCAAGGGTATTGATACGTAGGTAAACTTTTTCAGATGCGAGCTCATTACCTCTTTCGAACGGTTTGTCTGCCATTTGCACTCGGCGTTAATGCGGTTGGTGCGCAACAAGCCACAACCCCAGCGCCTGTCACGTCTGACATGGGGCGTATCGAAATCACGACCGAGCGTGACAACGACACACAACAACGCCGCGAATCTACCGCCAGCAAAATTGTGATTGGCCGTGAAGAAATTGAACGCCAAGGGGACGCGAATTTGGGCGAGATTTTGAAGCGTATGCCTGGCATCACTCTGGGGGGGGCGCCAGGGCGCGGTAGCGGCATTCGCATGCGCGGGTTGAGTCAAGGCTACACACAAATTTTGCTAGATGGTCAGCGGGTACCTCCCGGTTTTAACGTGGAGTCACTCACGCCCGAGATGATTGAACGCGTAGAAATTTACAGAGCCCCCACAGCAGAAACGGGTGCGCAAGCCATCGCGGGCACCATCAACATCATCACGCGTGAAGGCCGCAAAGGCATGCCCACCGAGTTGAAAGTTGGCTCGTCGTTCCAAGGTGGGTATGCCTCGCCCATGGCTTCGCTGGTCAAGTACCACGATGCTGAGCAGTGGAATGCCAACTACACCTTGTCTGTCAATCGCTATGCAGCGCCTGATCACAGCGAGAACGATGTAGTGCGTACCGATGGCAGCGGCAATACCGTGCGTCATCGTGTGAGCGAGAGCCATTACGACCGTCAAGGCATGAACGCCACGGCACGTCTGCAACGTAAGGGCGCGCCAGGAGAAACTTTTACGCTCATGCCTTTCATTGCCTTGTCTCAGGGTAAAACGCCCGGAACGATGCAAGTGACTGAAACACTGAATGGTGCATCGGTTGCAGGTAGCCCTGCATCGGGGACCAGCGAGAATAAAAACCACTTTGCTGTTGCACGCTTAAACGGACAATGGAAGCGCAGGCTCTCCGTTGATAGCAATGTGGAAGCCAAATTCAATCTCGGTGGTTGGAATAGTCACAACGAGTTTGTACAAACGTCATCGAATGCGAGTTTGATCCCCGCAGTGAGAGAAAACTCACACGTTCAAGATCGATCAACCAACCTGAGCGGTAAGTACACCAATGTGATGGGCGGTGGTCATCAATGGGTGAGTGGTACAGAGGTTGAGTCCGTTCGGCGTACGCAGGAAATTGCGGGTGCTTACCAAGCCAACCAAGCTGTTACAGGTAATGCGGACTACAGAGCCAGTTCAATGCGCTATGCCGTTTTTTCGCAAGATGAGTGGCAGCTCACGCCGCATTGGGCGACCCATTTGGGGGCTCGTTATGAGGCCTTGACAACTCAGGGTAATACGTCGCTGGGCGATGTCACCAATCGCAACAGTGTGTTCACGCCTTTGTTGCACGCCATGTGGCGTCCAGATCCAGACAGTCGCGACCAAGTTCGCATGAGTTTGACGCGCAGTTTTAAAACACCCAGCATGCCCACGTTGTTGGCGCGCCGTACCTTTACGCGGGATGACAACAGCGCGACCAACCCCGACGTGTCGGGTAACCCCAACCTCAAACCAGAAATTGCAACGGGTTTGGATGTGGCGATTGAGCGTTATTTACCCCAAGGTGGTGTTTTGAGTGCGAGTGTTTTTCATCGGCGTGTGCAAAATTTAATTCGTAATGTCACGACAAAAGAGGTCAGTGGCCGCTGGTTGTCTAGTCCCCAAAACATCAGCGAAGCTGTGACGGAAGGTGTGGAGCTAGAAGCCAAGTTTCGCTTAGATCAATGGATTGCCGAGGCGCCTCGCATTGACTTACGCAACAACCTGAGCTTTTACCGTTCTCGTGTGCTCAGCGTGATGGGTCCAGACAACCGTTTGGATCAGCAACCGAGTATGACGGCCAACTTCGGTGCGGACTACAAACTGAAATCTATGCCACTGACGGTGGGCGGCAACATCAACTACAACCCCAGTTACAGCACCCGTTTGAGCGCTGAACAGTTGGTCACAGTGGCGCAAAAACGTGTGATGGATGTGTACGGTCTGTGGCGCGTCGACAGCAGTACGGCGTGGCGATTGACGTTCAACAATTTAGACCCACGCGCTTACAGCACCAACAGTGTTTATAGCAGTGCCAGTGTTCAGGAAAGCAGTCAAACGAGAAGTCGCAGTTGGACCAATGTGCAAATCCTCTTGGAGAAAAAACTATGACCCAGCATGACGGCGCGTGGTATGACCGCATGTACAACAACCGTGCGTTGGTTCCCGAGTTTGGAACCCATTTGACCCATTGGCGCAACGCGTCTGCACAAGCGCGCACCCAACACCGCTGTTTTCAAGATGTGTCTTATGGTTTGGGTTCAAACGAAACGCTCGATATTTTTCCTGCGATGCAGGTTGGTAAAGGCGGTGCGCCTGTGCTCGTGTTTATTCATGGGGGCTATTGGCGCGCACTCGACAAGGCCGATCATTCTTTTATCGCTCCAGCCTTCACGGCACAAGGAGCGCACGTGGTGATCCCCAACTACGCGTTGTGCCCTGCAGTGAGCGTGTCGCACATCACGCTGCAAATGGTCAAGGCAGTGGCTTGGGTGTGGCGCAACATTCACCGCTTCGGCGGTGACGCCAATCGCATCGTGGTGGTGGGTCACTCGGCGGGTGGCCATTTGGCAGCGATGCTGCAAGCCTGTCAGTGGTCCACTTACGCCGCTGATTTACCCGAACAGGTGGTGCACAAAGCCTTGGCCATCTCGGGTTTGTTTGAGTTGGAATCCATTCGACGTACGCCTTTTTTGACAGACCTCAATTTGTCAGAGGTTGAGGCTTTGCATAACAGCCCCGCGTACATGCCAGCGCCTGCCAGTGGCATGCTGTACAGCGTGGTGGGTGGCGCTGAGAGCGATGAGTTTTTGCGTCATAACCAATTGATGCAACGCGCGTGGGGCCAAGCGCGGGTGCCAGTGAGTGAGGTTTTGCCTGGTCTGAACCACTTCAGCGTGATGGCGTCATTGATTCAGCCAGGTGCGCGACTGCACAGTTTGGTGAGCGAGCTGTTGCTTTAAAGCTGCGGTCCAAAAGCCGAACAACAACAAAAAAAGCTCCGCCAACATCACGTTGTGCGGAGCTTTTTGTTTGGGTACTGGGTGCGTTACATCAACAGATGTTCGCCCGCATTGTCGCCACCCAAGATGACGTAGTTCACCTTGCGCACATCCATCAGCTTGGTGCCACCAGCGTAGCTGATGGAGCTTTGTACGTCTTGCTCCATCTCAATCAGCGTATTTGCCAACTTGCCTTTGACGGGCTCCAAAATGCGCTTGCCTTCGACGTGCTTGTATTCGCCTTTGTTGAAGTCGGACGCAGAGCCGTAATACTCTTTGAATAACTCGCCGTTGACTTCCACCGTTTTACCTGGCGACTCTTCGTGGCCGGCGAACAAAGAACCAATCATCACCATGCTTGCGCCGAAACGAACGCTCTTGGCGATGTCACCGTGGCTGCGAATGCCACCGTCTGCAATGATGGGTTTGGTTGCGACGCGCGCGCACCACTTGAGCGCTGACAACTGCCAGCCGCCCGTGCCAAAACCTGTTTTGAGTTTGGTGATGCATACCTTGCCTGGACCCACGCCCACTTTGGTGGCGTCAGCGCCCCAGTTTTCAAGGTCAATCACAGCCTCAGGCGTGGCCACGTTACCCGCAATGATGAAACTCTTGGGCAGCTTGGCCTTGATGTAGCCAATCATGTCACGCACGCTGTCGGCATGGCCGTGAGCGATGTCGATGGTGATGTATTCAGGGGTGAGTCCTGCAGCCGCCAACGTGTCTACTGTTTCGCGGTCAGGTGCTTTCACGCCCAACGAGATCGACGCGTACACACCCTTGGCATGCATATCTTTCACGAATTGGACATTGTCCAAATCGAAGCGGTGCATCACATAGAAGTAATTGTTTTGCGCCATCCATAAGCAGATGCTTTCATCCACCACAGTTTTCATGTTGGCGGGGACGACAGGCAAGCGAAACTTGCGGCCACCGAGTTCAACACCTGCATCGCATTCGGAGCGGCTTTCCACGCGGCATTTGCGAGGCAGCAGCAAGATGTTGTCGTAATCAAAAATTTCCATATTCTCAAGCTCCAGAAAATAACGTTCGAAGTTTGAGCGCTTGGCTTGGCCGGTTTTTTTCAGGTGCCTACGACAGACCAAAAAAAACCGGGCACAAGAAACTTGGGCCCGGTGTCTGATTGTACAGGTCGTCTAGGTTCGTTTAGACGCTTAGGCGCATTTAAAAGTCAAACGTGCCACACCGTTGACGATCAGGTGCGAGGCCAACTCTTTTTTCACAATCGACATTTGCTGCTTACGCAATGCGCAAAAATTAGAGGCCTGCTCAGTCGCTACTGCGAGAGCGCCATCTTGGCGACCTGCAAGGGGGGCCGCTTCAGCTTCTATGAAAAAGTTGCCCTCTGGTAAGGGTTTGACGGCTGATTGGTAGGTGAAACCAATTCCACGTGTGCCAGTGCTTTGGTTGTCGACAGCGCAGCCCGTGAGAAAAGCTGAGACCAATGCGATCGCCAAGGTGATGGGGTGTGAAATCAAACGCATACGAAAGCTCCTTTAAAAGTAGAAAATCAGTAACTACCCATTTGTTAATGAGTCACTAAGTTTACTTAATGAAATATTAAGTAATCATTAAATTAATTTATTTTTAGTTAAAAAAGGTTAGCCCAGTTCCGAAGCGTGAGTTTTTGATTTTTTACAATCACCCAATGCATTTCACTTCTGGGCATGACGCCTACGCTCAAACCAGCCCTCACGCGGGGCTCACTTCCCCCCTGTTGCAAGGCTTGAACAACGAACAGGCTGCGGCGGTCACGTTGCCTCAGACGCATGCCCTCATCTTGGCGGGGGCAGGGTCGGGTAAGACGCGGGTGTTGACCACGCGCATTGCGTGGCTCATGCAAACGGGGCAGGTGTCGCCGGGCGGCTTGCTTGCGGTGACGTTTACCAACAAGGCTGCCAAAGAAATGCTCACACGTTTGTCGACCATGCTGCCGGTGAACGTGCGCGGCATGTGGGTGGGCACGTTTCACGGGTTGTGCAATCGCTTTTTGCGCGCGCATTGGAAGCTGGCTAACTTGCCGCAGTCGTTTCAAATTTTGGACATGCAAGACCAGCTCAGCGCCATCAAGCGCTTGAGCAAACAGTTCAATGTGGATGACGAGCGTTTTCCGCCCAAAGAAACCATGCGCTTCATTGCGGGTTGCAAAGAAGATGGTCTGCGCCCCAAAGATGTGGTGGCCCGCGACCCCGATGACCGCAAACGCGTGGAGTTGTATGAGTTGTACGAAGCCCAATGCCAACGCGAAGGTGTGGTGGACTTTGGTGAACTCATGTTGCGCTCTTACGAACTGTTGCGCGACAACGAGGCACTGCGCGAACACTACCGCCGTCGTTTTCAACACATCTTGGTGGATGAGTTTCAAGACACCAACAAGCTGCAATACGCTTGGCTCAAACAACTCGCGGGCCCTGTGGACCAAGGCGGTGGTGCCATCTTGGCCGTGGGCGACGATGACCAAAGTATTTACGCCTTCCGTGGCGCACGCGTCGGCAATATGGCCGACTTTGTGCGCGAGTACAAGGTGACTCACCAAATCAAGCTCGAGCAAAACTACCGCAGCTTCAGCAACATCTTGGACAGTGCCAACCATCTGATCAGCCACAACAAAGGCCGTTTGGGTAAAAACCTGCACACCACCCAAGGCGCAGGCGAGCCCGTGCGTGTTTACGAGTCGCCCACCGACTTTGCCGAAGCGCAATGGATGGTGGAAGAGATGAAGCAACTCTTGCGCGATGGTCAAAATGGAGACGGCACGAATGGTGTGCAACACCGCAGCGAAATTGCGGTGCTCTACCGCAGCAACGCCCAAAGCCGTGTGATTGAAACCGCGCTCTTCAACGCCGCCATGCCATACCGCGTGTACGGTGGCTTGCGCTTCTTTGAGCGCGCTGAAATCAAACACGCCTTAGCTTATTTGCGTTTGCTAGAGAACCCACGCGACGACACCAGCTTCATGCGCGTGGTCAATTTTCCGCCGCGTGGCATTGGTGCCCGCAGCATCGAGCAGTTGCAAGACGCCTCACGTGCCATGGGCTGCGCCATGAGCGATGCCGTTACGGCAGTGGCTGGCAAAGCGGGCGCCAACCTCAGCGCCTTTGTGGCCAAGATTGATGTGCTGCGCGAGCAAACGCAAGGCCAAAACCTGCGCCAAATCATTGAGCTGTTGCTCGATCACTCAGGCTTGATCACCCATTACCAAGGGGAACGCGAAGGCCAAGACCGCATTGAGAACTTGCAGGAATTGGTCAATGCTGCCGAGAGTTTTGTCACGCAAGAAGGCTTTGGTCGTGATGCCGTGGCACTGCCCATCGATGAGCATGGACAGCCTATGGTTACAGATAGCAATGCAGCGCCCCAAAACATGATCAATGCCGACACCGGCGAAACCTTATCGCCATTGGCAGCCTTTTTGACGCACGCCGCTTTGGAAGCCGGTGACAACCAAGCGCAAGCAGGGCAAGACGCCATTCAACTCATGACGGTCCATGCCTCCAAAGGGTTGGAGTTTGATTGCGTGTTCATCACAGGCATGGAAGAGGGGTTGTTCCCTCACGAAAACTCGATGAACGACTTTGATGGCCTCGAAGAAGAGCGCCGACTCATGTACGTGGCCATCACGCGTGCGCGCAAACGTTTGTATTTGAGTCATTCGCAAACGCGCATGTTGCATGGCCAGACGCGCTACAACCTGAAAAGTCGTTTTTTTGAAGAGCTGCCCGAGCACACCCTCAAGTGGATCACGCCTGCGCGTTCAGCCTTTGCCGATGCGATGCCCTCGCGACGCGATGCTTGGCAGAACAACAACGGCTGGCAAAACAACGCCTGGGGCGGTGGTGCTGCCACGGCTGTTGCGCCCAAGCCCGTTCCACAGCGTGCAGCACCCGTGACGAGTGGCCCTAACGCTTGGGTACGCAGCGGCGTGCAGGTGTTTCATGCCAAGTTTGGTGAAGGCGCGGTGATGAGCATTGAAGGTGTGGGCGACGATGCCCGTGCACAAGTGAACTTCCCACGTCACGGCACCAAATGGTTGGCGCTGAGTGTGGCCAAGCTCACGCAGGTGTAAGGCCGTTCAGGCGTAAAGCGTGTTTGAGGTGAAGCAGTCTTTGAAGCTGTAATACGTCGAACAAAAAAACATCGACGCCAGCATCAGCATGGCCGGCAACATGGCCATGGCGGCAAACTCACCATCACCCAATGCGCTGCCCACGAGGGTGAGCGCAAACATGGTGCCCATAAAAATGAACGACCACATCAAGCCAAACACCAAAAATGCACGCCAGTTGCTCAGGCATGCCACGGTGCTGAAGAACAAGCTTTTGGCCACAGGCACACCATGCCAGTGGGTCAGGGCGGGGGCATGCCAGAACACCAGTGACAAAGGTAAATACAGCATCATCGACAGCCACATCGCGTTTTGAAATTCCGGCTTCATCAAGGTGTCCATCTCTAGCGAACCGCCACCCAAATACAGCTTGGCAAAGTCGCCACCATCCACCAAGGTGGATAAGCCCATCACGCCGACAAAGCACAAGGCGTAGATGAGACCGAGTGCAAGCATGTTGCGCTTGCCTTCCGCACCTGTTCTAAAGCCTGCAGCCAAAATGAACGGCATGGGAAATTTTCCTAAGTCCACTTCACGCGTCGCGGCCATGAGGCCTAGCGTGGCAGCAGGCAACAACATGAGTGCTAAAAATTCACCCAGCATCGGCACGAGCGAAAGGATCGACATGCTCGCCATGAACATGAAGAACAAGCCCGTCAGTGCCAGCGGTTGTTTCCAAAAAGCACGAATGCCTTGACGCACCCAGAGTGAGCCAGTTTTTGCAGGAACGACGTTGAGTTTCATAGCTCAGAGTGTCACAGGATTGGCGATACGTTGTTGCAACACACGTTCAAAGTGTGTCGGATCGTGGGGTTGCAACATGCTTGCTTCGCGTGGCAAGTAAAAGTCCCACAGGCGGGAGGTCCAAAAACGCAAAGCACCTGCACGCAACATGGGGTTGAGCAACTGGCGCTCAGCCGGTGTGAATGGGCGCACTGCTTGGTACGCGTCGATGAAGGCTTGGGCCTTGGCCGCATCATGCGAACCATCGGCATGCGTGATGCACCAGTCGTTCAAACACACCGCCACGTCAAACAACCAAGTGTCGACGCCAGCAAAGTAAAAGTCGAAGAAACCTGTCAACTCAGGTGCTTCGGTTGTGCCGTCAAACATCACGTTGTCACGGAACAAGTCGGCGTGGATGGGACCGCGAGGCAGTGCGGTGTACGCCGACGAGGCCGCGATGTGGTTTTGATACGCCAACTCGGTTTGAATCAGCGTGGTTTGCGCTTCGTTCAAATGCGGCAACACCACGGGCACGGTCTCGTTCCACCAAGGCAGGCCGCGCAAGTTGGGCTGTTGGCGGTTGTAGTCGCGGCCAGCCAGGTGCATGCGGGCCAGCATGTCGCCTACAGCGGCGCAATGTGCAGCGGTGGGGCTGAGTTCGCTTTTGCCACGTAGGCGGTTGACCACCGCAGCAGGCTTGCCCTCGACGGTCAGCAAAATGTCACCGTCTTGGTTAGACATCGGGTCTGGCACGGGAATGCCGCCTTGTGCCAAGTGCTTCATCAAGTACAGATAAAACGGCAACTGCTCGTGTGTGAGGCGCTCAAACAGCGTGAGTACGTATTGGCCTTCGCCGCTGGTGAGGAAGTAGTTGGTGTTCTCAATGCCACCTTGGATGCCTTTGAGTTCGACCAACTCGCCTAGTTTGAGTTGGGTCAGCAGTTCTTGCGCGGAGGACTCTGAAACTTCGGTGAAAACTGCCATGACTGCCAAGGTATTAAAAGTTGTTGGCATTGTAGTTGGGCACAATTGCATGCTATGAGTGAATCCAAAACATTGCTGCTGGTCGACGGCTCCAGCTACCTCTACCGCGCCTTCCATGCCATGCCCGACTTGCGCGCAGTGCCCGGTGACCCAAGCAGTACGGCCACAGGCGCCATTCGCGGCATGATCAATATGATGCAAGCCTTGCGCAAAGAAGTGCCTACCGACTTGGCCGCTTGCGTGTTTGACGCCAAAGGCCCGACCTTTCGCGACGAGATGTACCCCGAGTACAAAGCTAACCGCTCACCCATGCCCGACGACTTGCGCTCGCAAATCGAACCCATCCACGCCATGGTGCGCATGCTGGGTTGGACGGTGCTTGATGTACCGGGCGTTGAAGCCGATGACGTGATTGCCACCTTGGCTGTCACCGCCGCCAACCAAGGCGTGCGTGTGGTGGTGTCCAGCGGCGATAAAGACTTGAGCCAATTGGTGAACGAACACATCACCATCATGGACACCATGAACGGCAAGAAGCGCGACGTGGCCGGCGTCACTGCCGAGTTTGGCGTTCCCCCTCATTTGATGATCGACTACCAAACCTTGGTGGGCGACCCTGTGGACAACGTACCAGGCGTGCATAAAGTAGGTCCTAAGACTGCGGCCAAGTGGCTCATGGAATATGGCTCGCTCGATAACCTCATTCAAAACGCCAGCGCCATCAAAGGCGTGGCGGGCGAGAACTTGCGCCAAGCCCTCGACTGGTTGCCCAAAGGTCGCCAACTGGTGACCATGAAAACCGATTGCGATTTGTCGGCCTACGTGTCGGGCCTGCCTGCACTCGACGCTTTGCACTTGGCCGAACCCGACAAACCCGCGTTGCAAACCTTTTACGAAACCTATGGTTTCAAAGGCTTGGCACGAGCGATTGCTGAGGGCAGTGATGGTGTGTCGGGTGCAGGTGGCAAAGCTGCTTCAGCCAAGCCAAAGTTCGAACCCACGCTCGGCTTGTTTGATGAACCCGAGCCCACCGTGTCTGCGGTGACCGACAAACATTACGACTGCGTGCTCACGTGGGACGCGTTTGACGCATGGCTGGCCAAGCTGCAAGCTGCCGAACTGGTGGCGTTTGACACCGAAACCTCGTCGCTTGACGAGATGCGTGCCGAAATTGTGGGTCTGAGCTTTTCGGTCAAACCCGGTGAGGCTTGCTACATCCCACTCGCGCACAGCTATGGCGATGCGCCTGAGCATCTGCCACTCAACGACGTGCTGGCCAAACTCAAGCCTTGGTTTGAAAACCCCAATGCCAAAAAATTGGGCCAACACATCAAGTACGACCGACATGTCATGGCCAACCACGGCATTGAGGTGCATGGCTACGCCCACGACACCATGCTGCAAAGCTATGTGCTCGAAGTGCACAAACCGCATGGCCTGGCCAGCTTGGCCGAACGGCATGTGGGCCGCAAAGGTTTGAACTATGAAGACCTGTGCGGCAAAGGCGCGCACCAAATTCCGTTCTCGCAAGTGGATGTCGCCCGCGCCACCGAATACTCATGCGAAGACTCCGACATGACGTTGGACGTGCACCACGTGCTGTGGCCGCGTTTGCAGGCGGACGTTCAACTCAGCCACATCTACCAACTGGAGATGGACAGCAGCGAAGCGCTGTACCGCATTGAGCGCAACGGCGTGTTGATCGACGCGCCCACACTCGCCGCGCAAAGTCATGCACTGGGCCAACGCATTTTGCAGCTCGAAACTGAGGCGTATGAGATTGCAGGCCAACCGTTTAACTTGGCCTCGCCCAAACAGTTGGGCGAAATCTTCTTCGATAAATTGGGCTTGCCCGTCATTAAAAAAACTGCCACAGGTGCACGTAGCACCGACGAAGAAGTGCTGGAAAAACTGGCCGAAGACTACCCACTGCCTGCCAAAATTTTGGAGCACCGCAGTCTTAGCAAACTCAAAGGCACCTATACCGACAAGCTCGCGCTCATGGCCCACCCACGCACGGGCCGCGTGCATACGCACTACGCGCAAGCGGTGGCCGTGACCGGCCGCTTGTCTAGCAACGACCCCAACTTGCAGAACATTCCTATTCGCACCGCCGAAGGCCGCAAAGTGCGCGAAGCCTTTGTGGCCCCCGAGGGTTGCGTCATTGCCAGTGCCGACTACAGCCAGATTGAACTGCGCATCATGGCGCACATCAGCGGTGACGAGGCGTTGGTCAAAGCCTTTCACGAAGGGCTCGACGTGCACCGCGCCACGGCGGCCGAAGTGTTTGGCGTGAGCGTGGACGCGGTCAGCACCGAGCAACGCCGCTATGCCAAGGTCATCAACTTTGGCCTCATCTACGGCATGAGCGCCTTTGGTTTGGCCAAGGCGCTGGGCATTGACAACACCGCAGCCAAAAACTACATCACCCGCTACTTCGAACGCTTTGCGGGTGTGAAGCAATACATGGACGACACCCGCGAACAAGCCAAAGCCCAAGGCTATGTGCAAACCGTGTTCGGCCGCCGCTTGTACTTACCCGAAATCAACAGCCCCAACGGCCCACGCCGCGCAGGCGCAGAGCGTGCCGCCATCAACGCGCCCATGCAAGGCACTGCGGCCGACCTCATCAAGATGAGCATGGTGGCCGTGCAAAAAGCGATTGATGCACAACAACGCCAAACCAAAGTCATCATGCAAGTGCATGACGAATTGGTGTTTGAAGTGCCTGCGTCAGAGGTGGATTGGGTGAAGACTGAAGTGCCGCGCCTCATGGCTGAAGTGGCGCAGCTCAAAGTGCCGCTGTTGGCTGAGGTGGGGGTGGGGGCTAATTGGGATAAAGCACATTGACCATCATCGTTCAAACTGCTGACCCTTTCAGTGATGCAGCGCAGCGTTGCATTCGGGCTTATTTTGAGGAGCTGCAGAATCTTTTTGACGAAGGATTTGATCCTGCCATCACGGTGTCCGCTGATCCAGCAGAGTTAGTGCCACCGTCAGGACTTTTTGTGATTGCATACCAAGGCGATGAATGCATCGGCTGCTGTGGTCTCAAAGTCAAAGGTGATGGCCTGGGTGAGCTCAAACGGATGTGGGTAGCCCCCTCAGCGCGTGGTTTGGGTGTTGCGCAACGGTTGTTGGAAACCATGGAGCAACATGCCGTGAAGATGGGTGTCGAAGTCATGCAGTTGGACACGAACCGAAAACTTGTCGCAGCGCGTCAGTTGTATTTGCGCAATGGTTATGTCTCCATCAAACCCTATAACTCCAATCCTTATGCACACCATTGGTTTGAAAAGCGTTTGACGGGGGAGGTCTGAATTTCGATTTGATATTCATAGAATGAACTTTGGCTGTTTTCATTGACCGATCATGCTCACCCTAGACCAACTCTTCGCCTTCCTGCTAGCCGCCAGCCTTATCACCATTTCCCCTGGCCCCGACAACCTCATGGTGTTGAGCTTGGGTATGTCGCGTGGGCGCAAGCAGGGCATGGCGTTTGGTTTGGGGTGTGCGTTGGGGTGTTTAAGCCACACGGTTTTGGCGGCGGTCGGGGTGAGCTCGTTGCTCATGGCGTCACCTATTGCATTCACCGTCTTGCGAGTAACTGGTGGGGTGTATTTGTTTTGGTTGGGGGTGCAGGCGTTGCGCAGTCGCGGTGGCGCACATGTGCCGACCGATGCGCCTGATCAATCGGCCATGCAGTTGCTTTGGCGCGGTGTGTTGGCCAATGCCATCAACCCCAAGGTGATGTTGTTCTTCCTCGCGTTTTTGCCTCAATTTGTGGACGCTTCACAAGGTGATGTACCTTGGCAGTTGGTGCAGTTAGGCGTTGCTTTTACTGTGCAAGCTGCGTTGCTGTTTGGCAGCTTGGGTTATTTCGCTGGCACGGTGGGGCAGTGGTTTGCACGTTGGCCTGCGGTGGCCTTGTGGTTCGACCGTGTGGCTGGTGCTATTTTTTGTGGTCTGGGCCTGCGCCTGATTACGCTGACTTGATATAAATTTTTTGCAGCAAGCGCACCAGTGTTTTGCGTTCTGTGGCGGTGAGGTGCGCTGTGCCTTGTGCGTCTGCATCGCTGGCAGCTTTCTCCGCTTTTTTGATCAGTGCTTTGCCACTGGCGCTAAGAGACAAACCCATGGCACGACCATCGGTGGGGTGGGGCGTGCGTTCGATCAAACCGCGTTTGTCCAAGTCGCGCAGCAACACCACCATATTGGGGGGCAGCACGTTGAGAATTTGGCACAGCTGACGCGAGGTTACACCGGGTTGATGCCCCATGACGGAGAGCACCGAGAAATCGACGGTGCGCAAATCAAATTGGCGTACCCCGCGCATGAAGTGCGAGACCATGGTGTGCGCCGCTCGGCTGGCGTTGTAGCCTGTGAGCGTTTCGAGGTACGCCGTGCCACTGCCTGAGACCACGGCCTCGTCGGTGGTAGTGGTTTTCTTGGCAGTTTTGCGCGGCGTGCTACGAGGACTAGGGGTCATGTTCAGTGAGCGAGCTGGGCCTCAATGATGCCAGACCGCATGCCAAACTCTGGCAGCACCCATGCGCGCAAAGCTTGTGCAGGTGCTTGCCAACGTGCGTTGTTGCTGCTTTGTGCGGCTTCAATGCGTGTCCAGCTCCAGGCCAACAAGGCGAGGGTGGCCATGCGCAGGTAGTCGCCTGCAATCCAGCTCAAGCGCACTTGGCCGTCGGGCTGTTGTGCCGCTTGCAAACAAGTTTGTGTGGTTGCTTTGAGTTGTGCAAACAGTTGCAGCACTTGGGCTTGATGTGTGTTGGTTTGCGACAAACCGTGGCTCAGACTGTCCAGCATGGCATTCATGGCAGCAGCACCATCGCTCACCACTTTGCGCATGAGCAAATCGATGGCTTGAATTTCGTTGGTGCCTTCGTAAATCATGGCAATGCGGGCATCGCGCACGTTTTGTTCAATGCCCCATTCGCTCACGTAGCCGTGGCCGCCAAACACTTGCAAGCATTCGCTCGCGCCATGAAAACCTTGGTCAGTGCATGAGGCTTTGAGGATGGGAGTGATCAGCGCACACCAACGCTGCGCGGCTTCGCGCTGCGCTGCATCGGGGTGGTGTTTGGCTTCGTCGAGCGCCAAGCCGGTTTCGTAGGCCAGCACGCGCGAGCCATCGACCCACGCACGTTGCGTGTTCAAGATGCGGCGCATGGCGGGGTGTTCGATGATCAGGTCAGCAGGTGAAGAACCTTTCTCTCCCGCGACGCGGGGCGCCCGCATTTGGCGACGCTCATGCGCGTAGGCGTCTGCCTTTTGCCAGGCGGCATCGAGCAATCCCACGCCTTGCAACGCCACATGCAAGCGCGCGGCGTTCATCATCACAAACATGGCGTTCAGCCCACGGCCAATGTCGCCCACCAACCAAGCGCGTGCTTCGTCAAAACGCATCACGCACGTGGGGCTGCCGTGGATGCCCATTTTTTCTTCAATGCGTTCGCAGTGCACGGCGCTGCGTGTGCCGTCGGCATAAAACTTGGGCACGAGGAACAACGACAACCCTTTGGGGCCAGCCGGTGCATCGGGCAAGCGTGCGAGCACGAGGTGCACGATGTTGTCGGTCAAGTCGTGTTCGCCACCACTGATGAAGATCTTGGTGCCAGAAATCAAATACGCGCCATCGGCTTGCGGCACAGCTTTGGTAGAAGCCAGCCCTAAGTCGCTGCCCGCATGGGGTTCGGTCAAGCACATGGTGGCGAGCCATTCGCCGGTGCCCACTTTGCTGAGGTACTGCGCTTTGAGTTCGTCGCTTGCGTGGTGCTTGATGCACTCGTACGCACCGTGCAACAAACCAGGCGCCATGGTCCAGCCGTGATTGGCAGCAGACAGCCATTCGTACAACACGCTTTCCAACACGGCAGGCAAGCCTTGGCCGCCGTCATCGGTGGCGGTGCACAGCGAAGCCCAACCCGCTTGCCAAAACGCTTGGTACGCGTCTTTGAAGCCAGGGGGCATGGTCACGTTTCCGTCTTTCCACTGCGCGCCCACGTGGTCGCCCACTGGGTTGAGTGGGGCAATTTGTTCTGCAATGAACTTGCCGCCTTCTTCGAGAATTTGGTTCATCAAGTCGGCATCGACTTCGCCGTAGGGCGCGAGTGCGGCAATGCGCTTGGGGGCGTGCAACACGTTGTGCAGCACAAACTGAACGTCATCTAAACGAGGTTGGTAGTTGCTCATGGTGGTTCTGTTCTTTAGTCTTTGCGTGCAGCGCCCAAGTAGGTGTCAATCACGCGGCTGTCTTCAGCCAACTCGGCCGCAGGGCCGTGCAAGCTGACTTCGCCCATCTCCAGCACATAGCCGTAGTCAGCCACGGCCAAAGCAGCGCGCGCATTTTGTTCGACCAACACAATGGTCACACCAGTTTTGCGCAGGGTTTCGATGATGGAGAAAATTTCTTTCACGATCAATGGTGCCAAACCCAAGCTGGGTTCGTCGAGCATGAGCACATCGGGGCGCGACATCATGGCGCGGCCGACCGCCAACATTTGACGCTCGCCACCCGAGAGCGTGCCAGCTTCTTGCAAACGACGTTCTTTGAGACGAGGGAAGATGTCATACACATCGTCCATGCGACTGCGCCATTGCAAGTTGCCACTGCGCATTTGGCGGAAGCCTCCGAGTTCTAGGTTGTCTTCCACCGTCATGGTGCTGAACAGCTCGCGCTTCTCAGGCACCAAAGCAATACCCAACATGACACGCTCTTCTAACGTGTAATCGCTGATGTCTTCGCCGCGGTAGATCATCTTGCCACGCGTGGGCAGCAAGCCCATGAGGGTGTTGAGCAGGGTAGTTTTGCCTGCGCCGTTGGGGCCAATGACTGTGATCACTTGGCCTGCGTCAGCGTGCAGATCAATGCCGTGCAGTACTTCGGCTTTGCCGTAACCGGCGTGGAGGTCTCGAATGTCGAGCAAGGGCGTTGTCATAGCCAGTCCTTAGTGTTCGGTGCCCAAGTAGGCGGCACGCACCACAGGGCTTTCCTGAATTTCTTTGGGTGTGCCTTCGAGCAACAACGTGCCGAATTCCATCACCACCAATTTGTCACAAACTTGCATGACCAAGTCCATGTCGTGTTCCACCAACAAGATGCTCACACCTTCGCCTTGGAGCTGGCGCAGCACGTCGGCCAAAGCTTGCTTTTCTTTGTGACGCAAACCAGCGGCTGGCTCGTCAAGCAACAGCAGTGCAGGGTCGGCACACAGGGCGCGTGCAATTTCCATCAGGCGTTGTTGGCCCATGGCCAAGTTACCTGCTTGCTCGTGCATCGTGTGGCCAATGCCCACGCGTTCGAGTTGTTGCTGGGCCAGTTTGAATAAGCGTTTTTCTTCTTCATGGTTGGTACCCAACATGCCTGAGAGCACGCCCGTGTGTCCACGGCTGTAACCACCAATGGCTACGTTTTCGAGCACCGTCATGTCTGGAATCATCTTCACGTGTTGGAAGGTGCGAGCCATGCCCTTGCGCAAAATTTCGCGTGAGGGCAAACCACTGATAGTCTCGCCACGGAACTTCACCGCACCTGAGGTCAAAGGCAACACGCCCGTGATCAAGTTGAACGTGGTGGACTTGCCCGCACCGTTGGGACCGATGAGGCCCACGATTTGTCCGGCGTTGATTTGGAAGCGAATGTCGTTCACCGCCACCAAGCCGCCAAACTGTTTGCGAATGTCTTGCACATCCAGCAGCAGTTCGCCAACTTGGGGTTTGTGGGTTTCGCTCAGGTGGCCCGCATCGGCCCAATCCACTTCGCGATCACGTCGGGGCATGTAGCGCGCTACGAGTGACCACAAACCATCGGGCAAGTACTTGAGCACGAGCACCAACAACACACCAAACACAATCACTTCGTAGCTGCCGCTGGTGCCAATGAGTTTGGGCAACAGCACTTGCAAGTAGTCGTCCATCAGTTTGATGAGACCTGCACCCACCACAGCGCCCCAGATGTAACCCACACCACCGACCACAGCCATGAACATGTATTCAATGCCCATCTTCAAGCCAAAAGCTGAAGGGTTGACCGTGCGCTGAAAGTGCGCCAACAACCATCCTGCGACAGAAGCCAACAAGGCGGCCATGACAAAAGCGGTGACTTTGTAGCGGAAGGTGTTGATGCCCATGGCTTCGGCCATTTGCGTGCCGTTTTTCAGCGAGCGAATGGCACGGCCTGCACGCGAGTCGAGTAATTGGCTCATGCACAAGGCAGAGGCAAATAGGATGAGCCAAGTCAACACAAAGAAGGGGCGACCTTGGCCAATGTCAAAACCAAACACATTGAGGCTTTGCAAACCTAGCAAGCCGTCGTACTTACCCAAGGCGTCCATATTGCCCATGAGGTAGTACAACGACAAGCCCCAAGCAATGGTGGCCAATGGCAAGTAGTGGCCCGACATGCGCAGGGTGATCACACCCACAACGAGTGCACTTACAAATGTGAGCGCCAAGCCCACAAACAGAGTGAGCCAAGGCGACCAACCCATATTGAGTGTGAGCCATGCGGTGGCGTACGCGCCAATACCCACAAATGCGGCTTGGCCAAACGAAGTCAAGCCTGACACACCGGTGAGCAACACCAAACCCATACACGTCATGGCGTACAGACCGATGTAGTTGAGTTGGAAAATCCAAAAATCAGGCAATGGCAGCACAGCTACCAAAGGGACTGCAGCGAATAAAAGTAACCAACGGCGCATCTCAATGCTCCTCATCAGAATGGCCACTGCTGAGCGAACGCCACAGCAAAATTGGCAAGATCATGGTGAACACAATCACCTCTTTGAAAGCACTGGCCCAGAATGAGCCAAACGATTCGACGACACCGACAAACAACGCGCCCACCATGGCGCCGGGGTAGCTGGACAAACCAGCGACCACAGCGGCCACAAAGCCCTTGAGGCCAATCAAGAAACCCGAGTCATAAAACACGGTGGTGGTGGGGCCAATCAGCAAGCCCGAAACGGCACCAATGCCCGCAGCCAACAAGAACGTGAACTGGCCTGCCGCATGGGTAGAAATGCCCATCAAGCGTGCGCCCGTGCGGTTGACCGCGGTAGCGCGCAAAGCTTTGCCAAACAAAGTACGTTCAAAAAACATCCACAACGCTGCAATGAGCAACAACGCTGTGGTGAAGATGATGACCACTTGACCTGTGATGTTGAGTGGGCCGACGGTCCAACTCTCAGTCAAGAAGCTGGGGTTACGGAAACCTTCAGCACCGAAGAACAACAAACCCAAACCAGTCATGGCAAAGTGCACACCCACCGAGACGATGAGCAAGACCAAAGGAGTTGCCGATTCAAGCGATTGATAGGCAATGCGATACACCAAGGGACCAAACGTGGCCACCACGGCAATGCTCAACAGCGCTTGCACAGGCACGGGGAAATTTTGAGGTGCGGCCCACAGGGTCAGGGCTGCAATCAGTAAAGGGGGAATGGCCATCACGATGCCCGACTTGATGCCGTGCATCAAATTGCGGTCGTGGTGCCAACGACTCCAGCACTCCATCAGTGCAGCCAGCACGGCCAGCATCATGAGCAACCACACGGTGCCTGGTACTTTGCCTGCTTGCAGCATGGCCATGGTCAATGCGCCATAAGCCACAAACTCGCCTTGAGGAATAAAGATGACGCGTGTCACGGTGAATACCAACACGGTGGCCAAAGCCAAAAGGGCGTAGATGGCGCCGTTGGTTGCACCGTCAAGCATCAGGATGCTGGCGATTGAGAAATCCATGTTGTGTCTCGTTTCTGTTCTGACAACTACTTTTTACAAAACGCCCAACAAGCTGTCTTGTTGGGCGTTTATTTCACGCAGTGCGCGATTTAGCGTTCAACCGCGAACTGGCCGTCCACCACTTTGAGCATCACACCTGTTTCCATGGTGTAGCCCCAGTGGTCGTCTTTAGTCCAGTTCATCACGCCGTGTGCAAACACGGTGCGGCCCATGCCTTCGATGCCATCACGAATGGCAGCACGGAATTCAGGTGTACCGGGCTTGGCTTTTTTCAACGCGGCAGGCAACACTTTTTCCATGGTCACTTGGAAGTCGTAGGCATGGCCCGCGAACTGGTTGCGTGACTTAGGACCGTTGGCGGCTTCGAATTTGCTGACGAAGTCCATCGACACTTTCTTAGAGGGGTGGCTGTCAGGCAATTGCTCTGCAATCACCGCTGGGCCGGACACCACAAAAGTGCCTTCCACAGCTTTACCGCCCACGCGCATCAAGTCTTGTGTGGCAGCGGCATGCGTTTGGTAAATCTTGCCTTTGTAGCCACGCTCCACCATGCCGAGTTGAGGCATCGCTGCACCTGAACCCGAAGCCACGATCAACACAGCGTCTGGGTTGGCAGCGTTGATTTTCAAAGCTTGGGGGGTGACGCTGGTGTCTGTACGTGCGAAACGTTCAGTGGCCACAATCTTGATGCCAGCTTTGTCCAGTTGAGGTGTGATTTCTTTGAGCCATTGCTCGCCATACGCATCGGTGTAGCCCAAGAAGCCAATGGTTTTCACACCTTGCTTTTTCATGTGCTCAACCACGGCGTGGCCCATCACGGTGTTGGACTGAGGCAAGCGGAATAACCACTTGTCTTTCCCAGCAGGAACGCCCACGGGTGAACCCGCCACTTGCACAGTGCCTGCTTCAGCAGCGATGTCGGTCATGGCAGCAGCCACAGCAGTGATGCATGAGCCAAAGATCACATCGACTTTGTCTTCCGTCACAAAGCGACGTGCGTTGGCAGAGCCTTTGCCTGGGTCGGTGGCATCGTCCAACACGATCAGGTTGACCTTTTCACCGGCGATGGTTTTGGGGAACAGCTTGAGCTGGTTTTGCATCGGGATACCCAAGCCTGAGCCGGGGCCAGTGAGCGCCAAACTCACACCGATGTTGATGTCGGCCAAAGCGGCTGAACATGCCACGGTGGCAGCGAGGGTCACGAGGGTCTTTTTGAAGTTCATGGTTGTCTCCTAGTTGTGGTTGAAAAGGTTGCGGGAAAAAATTAAGAACACAAAGCTTTGATGTCAGCAGGCACAGGCACAGCTTTGATGCGGTCAGGATCGTCTGGATGCTTGATGCAAAACGCGCGGGTTTCAAAGCCTTCACACAGCACCGTGTCGCCACGCATGACGACATGTTTTTGAATGACCACTTTTTCGCGCCACTCATGGATGCTGGTGTGAACTTGGATGCGTTCGCCATAGGTGGCGGGGCGCATGAACTTGGTGTTGATCTCCAAGAGTGGTGTGCCGATGATGCCGGTGGTCTTGACCAACTCACGCCAAGTGGGCACGCCACACTTGACAAAGAAGTTCAAAGACGAGGCGTCCATCCACTTGGAGTAGTTGGGAAAGAACACGATGCCTGCGGGGTCGCAGTCACCGAACATGATTTCAACTTCGTAAACAACTGTTTTGCTCATGGTGTTTTCTCTTAACGTGGAGCCATGCGCAACGCGCCATCCAAGCGAATCACTTCACCGTTGAGGTGGGTGTTGCTGACGATGTGGCTTGCAAGTTGTGCAAATTCTTCGGGTTTGCCCAAACGTGATGGGAAAGGAATGCTCGCAGCCAAGGACTCTTGCACAGGCTCGGGCAAGGTCTTCATGAGTGGGGTTGCAAACAAGCCGGGTGCGATGGTGCACACACGAATGCCGTGTTGCGCCAAGTCGCGCGCCATAGGGAGCGTCATGCCAGCGACGCCCGCTTTCGATGCGCTGTAGGCTTGTTGGCCCACTTGGCCGTCAAACGCAGCCACAGAGGCGGTCCACACCATCACACCACGTTCACCGTCTTCCAGTGGGTCGAGTTTGGCGGCAGCAGCGGCAAACAAACGTGCGGCGTTGTAGGTGCCCACCAAGTTGACGTTGACGACTTTCATGAAGTCTTCGAGTGGTGCGGCGTTGCCGTCTTTGCCCACCACACGTTTGGCGGTGCCGATGCCTGCGATCTGCATCAAGATGCGTGCAGGGCCGTGTGCCGCGGCGGCGGTTTCAATGGCTTTGGCCATGCTCTCGGGGTCAGACACATTGCATGACACCGCCACGCCACCGATGTCTTTGGCCACGCGCGTTGCGTTGTCCATGTTGAGGTCGAGCACCGCGACCTTGGCGCCCAAACGAGCCAGTTCACGCGCGGTGGCTTCACCGAGGCCGGAGCCACCACCGGTGACCAATGCTGCTTGTCCTTGAATGTTCATAAAAGTCTCTTTGAAGGATTGTGTTGGCCGCTGGGTTTAAGCCGCCTCAGGGTTTTCGATCAACAAGGCAATGCCTTGGCCACCGCCCACACAAGCGCTGGAGATGCCATAGCGTTTGCCCGAGCGTTGCAGTTCGCGTGCCAAGGTGATGGTCAAACGCACACCCGTGCAAGCCAAGGGGTGGCCCAAGGCGATGGCGCCGCCGTTGACGTTGAGCTTGGACAAGTCCAACCCCAATTCACGACCCACGGCCAAGGTTTGTGCGCCTTGGGCTTCGTTGATTTCAAAGCGGTCAATTTGGTCGAGCGTGAGGCCGGTGCGCTCCAGCAACAAACGAATCGCAGGTGCGGGACCAATGCCCATGATTTCTGGTGGCACGCCCACAGAAGCGGCAGCCACCACACGTGCCAATGGTTTTTTGCTGTGCGCTTTGGCATAGCGACCAGAAGTCACCACACAAGCGGCGGCGGCATCCACCAACGCGGCGCTGTTGCCACCAGTTTGCACGCCGCCTTCGTACACAGGCTTCAACTTGGCCAATACCTCGACAGGTGAAATGCGTGCATGCGTGTCGGCGTTCACTTCGGTGACCTTGCCTTGCAGTTTGATGCCGCGTGCTTTGTAGCCGTCGAGTTCAAACTTTTCAGTGATCACTGGCACGATCTCGCCAGCGTGGAAGCCCGCTTCTTGAGCAGCCACCGCTTTGGCAAACGAGTCGGAGGCGAACTGGTCCACATCTTCGCGGGTGATGTTGTATTTCTTCGCCAAGTTCTCAGCGGTCTGGATCATGTTGATGCCAGCGGCTGGATCTTTGAGCGCTTCCCACATGTAGTCTTTGAAGCCCACGGGGGCGCCCAGCTTGAAGCCGGTGCGGTGGTCAAAAGCGGCAATCGGGTTGCGCGTCATGCTCTCGGTGCCGACCACCAACGCAGCATCGCACACGCCCGCTTCAATTTGTTCGCCCGCTTGGCGGAACAGCTCAAAGCCTGTGCCGCAAATGCGTTGCGCCATGATGGCGGGTACTTCTTGGGGCACACCGGCGTACAAACCAATGTGGCGAGGCAAGAAGAATTGATCAAAGTCGCCAGGTGCCATGTTGCCGGTGATGACTGAGCCGATTTCTGTGGGGGCAATGCCAGCACGCTTCAAGGCTTCGCGGGCGGCTTTGATGCCGAGGTCTGTCGGGGAGATGTGGCCCAGAGCACCACAGTAGTCCACCATGGGTGTGCGCACGCCTTCGTGCATCCACACATCAGCAAACGCGTTGAAAAATCCTTTAGCTGCCATGTCGTTCTCTTTAAATTAAGCCTGTGGTTTGAGGATGTAGTGCAAGCGGTCTTCGTGCAAAGCCGCTACGGTATCGGCGCGGTGGTGCAACACGGCGCGTTGATTGATCGAACCTTTGTCGGTGATCTCACCTTTGTCGATGGTTGGTGCTTCAGCCAACAAGCACATGCGTGCAATGCGGTTGGCGCTGCCTGTGCTTGAGGCGGCCAATTCATTCATGACTTTTTGCATGTGGGCCAAAACAGCGGGTGCTGCCAACACATCTGCCAAAGGCGCGGTGTCGGGCAAGCCCGCGAGTTCGCGCATGCGTGGTGTGGGAAATACCATAGCTCCCACTTCTTTCATGTTCAAACCGGTGAGGACCACGTCTTGGATGTAGGGTGCTCCTGCCGCAATGATCTTGCCGCGCAAGGGACCCACGCTCACAAAAGTTCCAGTGGCGAGTTTGAAGTCTTCAGCGATGCGGCCATCAAATTTCAGGCCCAAGTGCACATCGGTTTCATCGATCCATTTCACCGCGTCGCCGGTTTTGAAGAAGCCATCTTCGTCAAAGGCTTCAAACGTTTCGACAGGTGCACGCCAATAGCCAGGCGTGATGTTGGGGCCGCGGTAGCGCACCTCGGTTTTGCCGTCCATGTCGATCAACTTGAGTTCCAAACCGGGGGTAGGGACGCCCAAGTCGCCTGCGCGCACGTTGGGGTTGGTGACGAACAAGCCAAAGGGGCCAGATTCAGTCATGCCCAGGCCTGAGGTCATCACAATGCGTTCGCCAATTTCGCGCTCTTCGCTTTCATACAAGCTGTCCCAAATCGGTTGCGCCAAGGCAGCGCCGGCGTAGAAGAACATCTTGACGCGTGACAAGAAGTTTTTGCGCAGCGCATCGTCGGTTTTCATGGCGTTGGCAATCGCCTCGTAACCGGTGGGGACGTTGAAGTACACGGTGGGCGCCACTTCGCGCAAGTTGCGCAAGGTTTCGTTGATCAAAGCGGGTGTTGGCTTGCCATCATCGATGTACAACGTGCCACCGTGGTAGACCACCATGCCAAAGTTGTGGTTGCCTCCAAAGGTGTGGTTCCATGGCAGCCAATCGACCAAGACCAAAGGTTGCTCTTGCAACACAGGCATGGACTGGCTCATTTGCTGTTGGTTGGCACAACACATGCGGTTGGTGTTGATCACCGCTTTGGGTAATTTGGTGGAGCCACTGGTGAACAAAAACTTCACGATGGTGTCAGGGCCCGTGGCCGCCATCGCGTGGTCAACGGCATCGGTGGCGGGAATGGCACACAGCTGTGCAAACGAGGTGGTGCTGCGCCCAGTCACATTGCCGCTGTTCATCACCACTTCAACGTCTTCACCCACTGTGGCTGCAATGGCTTTGGCATAGCGTTCGTCTTGCGCAAACACCAAACCAGGTGTGACGGTTTTGAGGACGTGCTTGAGTTTGTCGTAGTCCACGCTCACCAGAGAGTAAGGCGGCGAGGTGGGCACAAATGGCACACCGGCCAACATACAGCCCAATGCCAACAACGCGTGCTCTAAGCTGTTTTCGCTCAAGATGGCTACGGGGCGTTCGGCATTCAAACCACGGTCAATCAGGCCTTGTGCAATGTTGCGGGCCGTGGTCCAAGCTTCTTGGTAGCTCACGTGGCGCCAATCGCCAAAGCTGCCATCGGCTTGTTTGACGCGGCGTGCAAACAGGGTGCGCTCAGGTGTTTGCTCTGCCCAATGGCGCAAGCGGTCGGTCATGCGCTCGGGGAAGTCTTGCAGCGCTTGCTCCGCCTTGAGGTAGTGGGTACCGGTGGGGCCATCGCGCAGTTCAACGCGGGTGACGCCAAACTTCAGTGGGCGAAATTTTGCAGATGTCATGGATGTCTCCTCGCTTGCTCAGTGGCAATTCTTTTGTTGAGGTTTTTGTATGAATGGGTGAAGTCAGTCTTTGCTGACCTTAGGCGCTTTGCCTTCGAGGAAGGCGCGTACGCGAGCTTTGGCCTCAGGGGCCGATTGCGCAATGGATGACATCAGTGCTTCAGTCATGAAGCCATGGTCGGCAGGTTGCTCGGCAATACGTGGCAGCGCGTGCATGAGCGCGTAGTTGGTGAGAGGTGCATTGGTGGCAATGCGTGCGGCCAGCTCAATCGCTTTGCTCAGTGATTCACCGGCAGGCACGAGGTATTGCGCAAAACCCAAACGCTCGCCGTCTTGGGCGTTGTAGACGCGACCGGTCATCATCATGTCGGTCATGCGTGCCACGCCAATGAGTTTGGGAATGCGCACCGAACCACCGCCACCCACAAAGATGCCGCGCGTGCCTTCTGGCAAGGCGTAGAACGTGCTGTCATCGGCCACACGGATGTGAGAGGCGGATGCGAGTTCCAAGCCGCCCCCGACCACCGCGCCATGCAAGGCGGCGATCACAGGCACGCGGCCAAACTGCACAGCTTCGAGGGCCGCGTGCCAGCTGCGGGAGTGGTGCACACCTTCGCCTGCGTCGCGCTCTTTGAGCTCAGACAAATCGAGACCTGCACAAAAGTGATCGCCTTCACCGTGCACCACCGCTGCGCCTGCCTCAGCAGGCAAGTTTTGAAAAATATCGCGCAGAGCTTCGATGAGGGTGTCGCTCAAGGCATTGCGTTTGGTGGGGCGGCACAAGCGCACCACGGCAACTGCGCCGTGCATCTCCAGAGAAACGCCGTTGCTGCGGGCTCGTTCAATCGATGGGTGAAAGGTGGTGGTCATGTCAGGCTTTCGGTGAAACAGTAAAGTTATTTTTTATAACGTTTATTGTGGAGCCAGCACGCACTAAAAAACATGGGACTTTCCCTAAATCTGAAGTCCTCATAATCACAGCTATGAAACACCAAGACCTGATCGCCATTGACATCCATACCCACGCCGAAGTGAGCTGCTGGAACCCGTTTGACAACTACGGCGAGGAATACGACCGCGCTGCAGATAAATTCTTTGGTAGTAATCGACGTCCAACAATTGATGAAACCGTGGCGTATTACCGCGAGCGAAAAATCGGCTTGGTCATGTTCACGGTGGACAGCGAGTCTCAGTTAGGCCGTCGCCGAATTCCCAACGAGGAAATTGCCAAAGCCGCGCGCGACAACAGCGACATGATGGTGGCCTTTGCCAGCATCGATCCCCACAAGGGCAAGATGGGCGCACGCGAGGCCGAGCGACTCATCACCGAAGAAGGCATCAAGGGCTTCAAATTCCACCCCACGGTGCAGGGCTACCACCCTTACGACAAGATGGCGTGGCCGATTTACGAAGTGATCAACCACTACAAGATGCCGGCTATTTTTCATACGGGACACAGCGGCATTGGCAGTGGCATGCGCTGCGGCGGCGGTTTGCGCTTGGCCTACAGCAATCCCATGCATTTGGATGACGTGGCCATTGATTGGCCCGACATGCAAATCGTCATGGCGCACCCGAGCTTTCCGTGGCAAGACGAGGCCTTGAGCGTGGCCACGCACAAGCCCAATGTGTGGATTGACCTGTCGGGTTGGAGCCCCAAGTACTTTCCCAAACAGCTCATTCAATACGCCAACACACTGCTCAAAGACCGTGTGTTGTTTGGCAGTGACTATCCGTTGATCACGCCCGAGCGTTGGATGAAAGACTTTGAAGTAGCGGGGTTCAGACCCGAGGTCATGCCAGGCATTTTGAAAGACAACGCAGTGCGTTTGCTCGGCTTGAAGTGATCCGTCGATAATCAGCTTTTGATTTGGCGCAGGTGAGATGGACAACGCACGTCGACTTTTTTTACGCGGAAAATTTTCAGCCGCATCCGCCCGTCCTGCACCACGCCCTCCTTGGGCGGTAGAAGACCCAAAGCGTTTTCTTCAAACCTGTACGCGGTGTTCCGATTGCATTTCCGTGTGTCCCACCGCCATTTTGAAAATTGGCGATGGTGGCTACCCTGAGGTGTCGTTTCAGTCCAATGGGTGCGATGTGTGCGGGCAATGTGCGGAGGCCTGTCAACCTCAAGCGCTCAAGCGAATGCCCAATTCGTCCGCTTGGTCATGGCGTGCCCACATCAGCAACGCATGCTTGGCTCAACAGCAAGTGGAATGTCGCGTTTGCGGTGAGTTTTGTGATGCACGCGCGATTCGCTTCAAACCCCAACTCGGTGGTGTATCAATGCCCGAGGTGCAGTTGGATAACTGTACGGGCTGTGGCCATTGCGTGTCCAAATGCCCCACCCAAGCGATTGAGATGAAAGTGCCTGATCGCCCATAAAAAAGGCCTGAGAGATCAGGCCTTTGGGTTTTTATTTGGGGTCTATTGCGGGCAGTTGCGCTGGATGCTCTTTAGGTGCCCCGATGTGCTGCTCAATTTGCGGCAATTTGTGCGCAATGCCTTTGTGGCAGTCAATACACGTTTTACCTTCGTTGAACGCTTGTTGGTGTGTGGCTGATGAACGTTTGTTTTGTTCGGCGTAATCCATGTAGCTGAAGTTGTGGCAGTTGCGGCACTCGCGGCTGTCGGTACGCTTCATGCGGTCCCACTCGTGCTGAGCCAGTTCGTGGCGCTTGGCTTCAAACTTTTCAGGTGTGTCGATGGTGCCCAGCACTTTGTGCAGCACCTCGTTGCTGGCCTGAATTTTTCGCACCATCTTTGGACCCCAGTCTTTGGGGACGTGGCAATCTGGACAAGTCGCACGCACACCGGTTCTGTTTTGGTAGTGGATGGTATTTTTGTATTCGGCGTAGACGTTGTCTTTCATCTCATGGCACGAGATACAGAACTCTTCGCGGTTGGTCATTTCGAGGGCGGTGTTAAAGCCGCCCCAGAAAATAATGCCTGCCACAAAACCACCCGCAAGCAGCAAGAAGGTGGTGGTCATCATGAAGGTTTTCAGGCGTCCCCATCGCGCGATGAGGCTGCCTAATTTGCTTTTGTTTTCTGACATATCAAGACCTCAATTTATTGAAGACCGCGTGCGCGTTGGAAGGTGTTGTCCACCAGCGGTTTGGCGTCGGTTTGTGGCACATGGCATTGTGTGCAGAAGTAACGACGAGGAGAAATGTTGTCTAACTCTTGGCCTTCACGTGTGCGGAAATGGGTCACGCTCACTTTGGTGGCGCCGCTGGCCTTGGTCTTTTGCCATGCGTGGCAGTCCATGCATTTGTTGTAGTTGGCCGTGATTTGATAGCCCTGAATGGTGTGTGGCACCAAGGGTGGTTGTTGTACAAAGTCACGATCGGCGGGGCCATGGTCGCGCTCTTGTTTAAAACCATTGGGGGCATTGTCTTGGTTGATGGGGGTGCCACCACGCAAGCCTTGCAGCTTGACGGGGGCTGGATCAGCTGCATGTACCGTGGAGACGGTCATCACGCCAAGCGCCATGGCCAACACGGTGACGTTGAGGATTTTCTGAAAGAGATGTTTCATGGTCAGGCTCTCTTGTGATTGAAACGGTGGGTGTATGAAAAAACTTGCGGGGCGCACACATCAATGCATCGACCGCACAAGGTGCAATCTGTGTTTTGAATGATGGGTGAAGCGTCTTCTTTGCCTTTGAGGGCGATAGGGATCACGTGTGATTCTGGGCAGACGGCGTAGCACTCGGCGCAGTCGTTGCATTGGCTGCTGTTTTGTGCGGACACACGTAACAGACTGGGTTTACCAATCAAGGCATAGGTGGCACCCACAGGGCACAAGTGACCGCACCAACCGTGTGGCGCGATGAGCAAGTCATACACAAACACAGCCGCTACGGCACCCAGCGCCACATAGCCGCCAAAAATCAAAGCGCGATGGGTCAGGCTGACGGGGTTGACCCACTCCCACACCGTCACGCCCGTGATGGCCGAGGCGACCAAGATACAGGGGATAAGCCAGTAGCGCAGATGCGCAGGTGCGCGTCCTGTGCGAATGCCCAAGCGACGGCGCAACCAGCTGGCGGTGTCGGTGGCCATATTGACGGGGCAGACCCAGCTGCAAAAAATACGGCCACCCACGGCTGCGTAAAACGTGAGCACCAAGGCCACGCCGACCAAGGCGCTGAGTTCGGGCCAGTGGCGCGTCATCAGCACTTGGGCAAGGGCGAAGGGGTCGGTCAAGGGCAGGACATCGAATGTCAGGCTACTGCTCAAATTACCCTTGGCAATCCACACGCCAAACATTGGGCCACTGAGGAACAGCAACAAAATGCTCAGCTGCGAGAAGCGACGCAACAACAAATAACGGTAGGCCAGCCAATGGCCTTTTTCGGCCACAGCAGATTTGCCTGCCCAGTCGTGGGTGTTGACAGAATGCAAGGTGCTCATGGCTTACCTTCTGTCGAGGCTCCATAAGGCAATTGCCCCGAGCGCAGAGGTGTCAACTCGCCAGGTTGCAAGTGTTCTGGCAAGCGTTGGCTGGGGGTGTCGAATGTGGGTTGACTTCCGGTGTTACGACTGTCCCAGCCTTTGCGGTAGTGGTGACCCAACTCACCTTTGGCCAAGGTCATGGGCAAGACCTTGATGGCGGCTTGTTCTAACACGCAACTCTTTTCACATTTGCCGCAGCCCGTACAAGCATCGGCGTGCACGGTGGGTAAAAACATCGCGTGTCGATCACTGCGTGCATTGCTTGATTTTTCAAGCGTGATGGCTTGATCAATCAGGGGGCACACGCGGTAGCACACATCGCAGCGCAAACCTAAAAAGTTCAGGCAACTTTCTTCATCCACCAACACAGCCAAGCCCATGCGTGCATCGGCGATGTCAGTGAGTCGGTGGTCAAGCGCCGCAGTGGGGCAGGCCTTGACGCACGGGATGTCTTCGCACATTTCGCAGGGGACATCACGGGCTTCAAAGTACGGCGTGCCCACGGCGGTGCTGCTGGCCCAATCGCGGGTGAGCACATCGCCCCAGTCGCTGAGTTTCAAAGTTTTGGGTGGGCAATCACGCACACACAAACCACAGCGCAAACATGCGCCCAAAAACTCGGCCTCTGCCAATGCACCAGGTGGGCGTAACACCTGCGCCGCACGCGACATGCTGGGCAACGCCACCAAGGCAGCACCTGCCGTCACCAGCAAAGCGGTGCAAGCGCTGGTGGCGTTTTGGAGCAGTTGGCGGCGTGTGAGGCTCATGCGAACAAGCTAAACGAATTAGGCGCGTATCACTTTGACAGCACACTTCTTGAAGTCCGTCTCTTTCGAGATCGGACAAGTCGCGTCCAAGGTGAGTTTGTTGATCAAACGACCTTCGTCGAAGAAGGGCACGAACACCAAACCGCGTGGCACTTTGTTGCGGCCTTTGGTTTCGACTGCCAGCGTGATTTCACCGCGACGCGATGCCACTTTGACTTGCATGCCACGTTGAATGCCTCGGTCTTTCGCATCATCGGGGTGCATGAACAACACAGCTTCGGGCACGGCACGGTGCAACTCAGGGACGCGGCGCGTCATAGAACCCGTGTGCCAATGCTCCAACACACGACCGGTGGAGAGCCAGAGGTCAAACTCTTTGTCAGGGGCTTCGGCCGCCTCTTGGTAGGGGAGCGCAAAAATCACGGCCTTGCCATCTTTGTGGCCGTAAAACTTCACGCCTTCGCCTTTTTTCACATAGGGGTCGTAACCTTCGCGGAAGCGCCACAGCGTTTCTTTGCCCTCCACCACGGGCCAGCGCAGGCCACGGACTTCGTGGTACGTGTCAAAGGGGGCGAGGTCATGGCCGTGGCCGCGGCCGAACTCGGCGTACTCTTCGAACAAACCTTTTTGCACGTAAAAACCAAAGGCTTTTGATTCGTCGTTGGCGTAGTCTTTGATGTACTTGCCGTTGACTTTGGTGAGATCCGCCATGGGGTATTTGTTGACCTTGCCGTTGGCATAGAGCACATCAAACAAAGTCTTGCCTTTGTGTTTGGGTTGCTTGGCCAAGAGCTCAGCGGGCCAAACTTCTTCAACCTTAAAGCGCTTGCTGAACTCCATCATTTGCCACAAATCTGAGCGTGCTTGGCCAGGTGCGTTGACTTGTTGACGCCACACTTGGGTGCGACGCTCGGCATTACCAAACGCACCTTCTTTTTCAACCCACATCGCGGCAGGAAGAATCAAGTCAGCGGCCATGGCCGAAACGGTGGGGTAGGGGTCGCTCACCACCACAAAGGCTGCTGGGTTGCGCCAACCGGGATAGATTTCGCCGTTGATGTTGGGGCCGGCTTGCATGTTGTTGTTGGTGGTCACCCAATAGCATTTGAGCTTGCCGTCTTTCAACGCACGGCTTTGAGCCACGGCGTGCAGACCAATCTTGTCGGGCAACGTGCCTTCGGGCAATTGCCAAATCTCTTCGGTGTGTTTGCGGTGTTCGGGGTTGGTCACCACCATGTCGGCCGGTAAGCGGTGGGCAAAAGTGCCCACTTCACGCGCAGTGCCGCAAGCGCTAGGTTGGCCTGTGAGGGAGAAGGGGCTGTTGCCAGGCTGGCTGATCTTGCCGGTCAACAAGTGGATGTTGTAGACCATGTTGTTGGCCCATGTGCCACGGGTGTGTTGGTTAAAGCCCATGGTCCAGAACGACACCACTTTGACTTTGGGGTCGGCATACATCTTGGCCAAGTCTTCGAGCTGTTTGACGGGGACACCAGAAATTTTGCTGACCTTTTCGGCGGTGTACTCGCTCACAAATTTGGCATATTCCTCAAACGTGATGGGTGTCGAGTCGTTGGGGTTGCCTTTGGGTTTGCCGTCAGCGCCGGCATAACCGTTGGCCGTGGCATCTTTTTCCAATGCATGCACAGGACGCAAGCCGTAGCCAATGTCGGTGACGCCTTTTTTGAAGTTGATGTTTTTCTTTACAAAGTCTTGATTGACCTTGTTGTTGCTGATGATGTAGTGAGCGATGTAGTTGAGAATCGCCAAGTCGGTTTGCGGCTTGAACACCATACCCGAGTCGGCCAAGTCAAAGCTGCGGTGCTCAAACGTTGAGAGCACCGACACTTTGACGTGGGGGTTTGACAAGCGGCGGTCACTGATGCGGCTCCACAAAATCGGGTGCATCTCGGCCATGTTCGAACCCCACAGCACAAACGCATCGGCTTGCTCGATGTCGTCGTAGCAGCCCATGGGTTCGTCAATGCCGAAGGTGCGCATGAAACCGGTCACTGCGCTGGCCATGCAGTGGCGTGCGTTGGGGTCTAAGTTGTTGGAGCGAAAACCAGCTTTCCACAATTTGGATGCCACATAGCCTTCCCAAATCGTCCATTGGCCAGAGCCGAACATGGCGATGGAGCCAGGGCCTTCGGCCTTGAGTGCTTCTTTCCATTTGACAGCCATCACATCAAACGCTTCGTTCCAAGACACAGGGGTGAACTCACCTTCTTTGTCGTACTTGCCGTTTTTCTTGCGCAGCAAAGGCGTGGTCAAACGGTCTTTGCCGTACATGATCTTGGAGAGGAAGTAACCCTTGATGCAGTTCAAACCGCGGTTGACTTGCGACTCCGGATCGCCTTGGGTGGCGACCACACGTCCGTCTTGCACACCGACCAACACCGAGCAACCGGTGCCACAGAAACGGCACGGGGCTTTGTCCCAACGCACCTTGGTGTCGCCCTTGGCATTTTGTGGCGCGGCTTCCACCACGATTGGAATTCCGGCAGCCGTTGCGCTGGCTGCCAAGGCTTGCGATTTCAAAAAGTCGCGGCGATTTGATTCCATGATATTTATCCTTGCTGCGTTTAAACGTGGGAACTGGTAAGCGGGTGGTCTTTGGCCATTTGAGCCATCGTGGTCCGCCATGACTGGTATCGGGTGTTGTCCTCATCGGCATCGACATGCGCAACGTCGGGGCCTGAGTATTCGTAGACCAACGAAGCGCTGAGTACTTCGGGAAGCAGCGAAATCGCGGCAAAGGTTTGTGCAGCACCCGTGGTTTGGGTGTCTTCCACAATCAACACCAAGCGACCATCGCCTGGGTTCATCGCGACATCCACGCCGGCGGTGGTGGTCAATGTGGCTAATACCGACGGTAATTTCTCTGCCTTCACGCGCAATACGCAACCCAAGATACTCATTTGCTCTTCCTATAGAACTGGCCCAAGCATTACAACGGTGTCTAGAACATTTGAATTTGATGTAAATCAATAAGATTCAAATAGTGTGAATATTTGAATTATGGCCAAAGCGTTTCAATGTTTGTGCATCTAAGTTATTTATGATTCGCTTCGAATGAATTAATCAGATCAGGAACGGGTGTGACACTTTCTTCTCAGCATGTCAAAGTTTTCGGTATCGCGGGGCACTCGGGTATGGGTAAAACGACCTTGCTTGAGAAACTCATTCCAGAGCTCACCCGCCGAGGGCTACGTGTGTCGCTGATCAAGCACAGCCACAAAGACATTGAAATTGATCGCCCAGGCAAAGACTCTTACCGCCTGCGAGAGGCAGGCTGCAGCGAAGTGTTGTTGATGGGCAAAAGTCGTTGGGCGTTGATGCATGAGCAGCGCGATGACATCGAGCCCACGTTTGAATACCTGTTAAGCCGAATGCAGTCGTGTGACTTGGTATTGGTCGAAGGCTTCAAACAAGAGGCATTTGCAAAAATCGAGGTCTACCGCGCCGTGAATGACAAAACGCCGCTGTGGCGCAAGCAAAACGACATCATGGCTTTAGCCACGGATGTCCCCGAGGCGGCTCAGCACGCGCAAACAACGCTGCCGCACTTTGATTTGTCAGACGCCAAAGCCATTGCTGACTTTGTGCTGCTGCATGCAGCACCCCTGATCAAGAATTGAAGCTAATTTCAACGTTGGCTTGAGCGTTTGACCATTTGAATGGGGCGCGTGCGTCCAGTGTTGCTGCTGGGTAGCATGTCAGCCAATGTCACTTGATCCAACTCATTTAAGAAGCTGTCATTGGCACGTTGAAGGACAGTTTTTAATTTGCAACGGCCATTCAAGCGACAGGTATTGGCGTCATTGTCAAAGCATTCAACGATGTGAAAGTCTGTTTCTGTTTGGCGGACGATGTCACCAATTCTGATTTGGCTGGGCTCCACAGAGAGTCGAATGCCGCCCGATCGCCCTCGTGAGGATTCAATCCAACCCGAGCTAGAAAGCGTCATAACGATTTTCATCAAGTGGCTGCGTGAGATACCGTGTTGCTCGGCGATCTCACTGATGGTGACTGGTTTTTCACGGTTTTGTGTGGCTGCACAGTGCAGCAAAACACGCAACGTGTAATCGGTCCATTTGGTTAATCGCATAGGCTCAAGCGTGAAGAAATCTCATCTTTGGTATCAAGACAGGATTTTAGGTCTAACGCATTCACACAGAGCGCAAGCTACGATTTGCTTGGCATTTGCGTGTGAAGTTTGCGTGCGTTTCTAACTTTGTAACGTTAGAGCCAGTTTGCCAAATTGCTCAGCGCGTGACATCACGTCGAGCGCCTCGTGCACTTGGTTCATGGTGAACGTGCGGTCAATCACGGGTCGAATTTGATGTTGTTCGCAAAACACCAGCAAATCTTTGAACTCTTGCAAATTGCCAAGCGTGGAGCCGATGATTTGCAGTTGCCGAATGAAGATGCGACGCAAATCGGCGGGCGGTTGATCGCCGCTGGTAGCGCCGCAGGTGATCAAACGACCGCCGCGCATCAGTGACTTCATGGCGTCTCCCCACACGGCTTCGCCCACGTTTTCAATCACCACATCCACGCCGCGTTTGCCAGTGAAGGCCATGACGTTTTTCACCACATCGTCATCGGGTGTGTGAATGCCAAGGTCTGCCCCTATGTGTGTCGCACGTTCCAACTTGTGCGCATGGCGTGAGGTGACGATGGCACGTGCTCCCATGGCTTTGGCAATTTGCAACGCGGCTACAGATACACCACCGCCAATGCCAAAGATCAACACGGTTTGTCCGGCTTTGAGCTGGCCTTGGGTGACCAGCATGCGCCACGCCGTCAGATGCGTGACGGCCAAGGCGGCAGCTTCAGAGGCACTCAAGTAACTGGGTGCATGCAACACATTGCGGGCAGGGAGTGCCAGATAGTCAGACCAAGCACCATTACGGTGTTCGCCCACAAAGGAAACTCGGGTGCACAACACATCGTCGCCACGCAAGCAAAACTCGCATTGACCACAGCTGATGCTGGGGTGAATCACCACCGCATCGCCCACGTTGAAACCACTGTCGGCGTCGCACTCGGCCACATGGCCAAAGCCTTCGATGCCCATGGTTTGCGGCAGCTGGTGGGTGATGCCTGCGCCGCTGTTGCGCATGTACAGGTCGACTTGATTGAGCGTACTGGCTTGCATGCGAATCAGCACTTCGCCTGCGTGTCTTTGTGGGGTGGGGCGCTCGCCCACATGCACCACTTCGTTGCCACCGTGGCCGTCGATGTAAATCGCTTTCATCTCAGATCACACACCCAAGTAGTTGGGCAGGTCGGGGTTGTGCAACAGGTCATTGGCATCACCTTGTAGCACTACCAAACCCTTTTGCAATACCAAGGCGCGGTTGCTGCGCGACAGTACTTTGTGCCAATCACGATCCACGATGAGCACGGCCAAACCGCTGGCTTTGATCTCGTCAATCACGCGCCAAATGTCGGCCACGATGAGCGGTGCCAAACCTTCGGTGGCTTCGTCCAAGATGATGAGGTCGGGGTGTGTCATCAAGGCGCGACCTATCGACAGCATTTGCTGCTCGCCGCCTGAGAGTTGGCTGCCCAAGTTGGTCAGGCGTTCTGCTAAACGCGGGAAGGTGTGGAGCACACGTTCGAGCGTCCAATCGTTGCGGTCATCGCGGCCACGGCGTGCGGCCATGACCAAGTTTTCGCGCACGCTCAGGTTGCCAAAAACGCCACGGCCTTCTGGCACATAGGCCACGCCGATGCGCGCCACTTCATGAGGACGCGCTTTGGAGATGTCGTGACCAAACAAATGGATGTGGCCATCGCGTTGGCGCACATGGCCGAGTAGGCTACGAATGAGCGTGCTCTTGCCCATGCCGTTGCGACCCAATAAGCCCACGGTTTCACCCTTGCGAATGTCTAGGCTCACGCCGTGCAGCACATGGCTGCTGTCGTACCACGCATGCACGTCTTGGGCTTGCAAAATGATTTCAGAACTGACAGACATCAGTGATCTCCCAAGTAGGCGCTGCGCACGTCGGGGTTGTTGCGCACTTCATCGGGCGTGCCCGAGGCAATCACGTTGCCGTTGACCATGACGGTGATGCAGTCAGCAATGCGGAACACCGCATCCATGTCATGCTCGACCAACAAAATGGCATGGTCGTGTTTGAGTTCTTGCAACAGCGCGAGCATGCGTTCGGTTTCTTCGGCGCCCATGCCAGCCAAGGGTTCGTCCAGCAGCAGCACTTGCGGTGCGGTGGCCAAGCACATGGCAATTTCAAGCTGACGTTTTTGCCCGTGGCTCAGGTAGCCTGCTTGGCGGTGCAGCACATCGCCCAAGCCCACACGCACGGCGGCATCGTGGCCGATGTGTTGCGTGACGGGGTCTGCCTCGGCATTGCGCCAAAACTTCCACGCTTGTTGGTGCTGTGCTTGTGCTGAGAGTCGGCAGTTTTCGAGCACCGTGAAGCTGGGATAAATGGTGTTGCGTTGGTAGCTGCGACCCAAGCCTGCGCGAGCGCGGCGTGGCTGCGGCCATTGGGAAATATCTTGGCCGAGTAATTCGACTTCACCCGATGAAGGCGGGAATTCGCCCGAGAGCAAATTGATCAGTGTGGACTTGCCCGCACCGTTGGTACCGATGACAGCATGGACGCTGCCGCGCTCTAAGTTGAGCGACACATTGTTGACGGCGACGAGACCGCCCCAACGGCGTGTGAGGTTTTTACCTCGCAAGAGGATCTGGGCGCTCATGCGGCTTTCTCCTCAGTGTGGGTATTTTTGGAGTGAGTTGAGCGACCGATCAGGCGTTCACGGAACTGCTTAGGCAAAGCAACCAGCCCATGCGGCATGAATGCCACACACGCGATGATGGCCATGCCCAGTCCCAAGTGCCAGTGCTTGGCATAACTGCCAAATACCGCTTCGGATTGAAACAACTCTTGCAACAAAGCGAATGCGAAGGCGCCAATGAGCGCACCACGCATGTGGCCCAAGCCGCCTAAGATGATCATCACCAACACGGCACCACTCAAATGCCAGCTCAGCAACTCGGGGTTCACAAAGCCGTCTTTGATGGCAAACAAATAACCCGACCAGCCGGCGATCGCACCTGAGAGTGTGAAGGCTGCGAGTTTGTAAGGGTAGGTGGAAAAGCCAGTGGCTTTCATGCGTTGCTCATTCACGCGAATGCCTGCGAGTGCGCGGCCAAACGGTGAGCGCAACAGTTGCGTGAGGAAGAGATAGCCCGCCAATAAGCTGAACCAAATGAAGCCATACAAGTGCATGGGTTGGTCCAAGTCAATCCAGCCCAGCGTAGGTTTGACGTACATATAAATGCCGTCAGTGCCGCCACCCAGCGGTGTGTCATGCACCACGTAGTAAGCCATTTGCGAAAACGCCAAGGTCACCATGATGAAGTACACGCCTTGGGTGCGTAGCGAGAGCGCCCCTACGGCCAGTGCATAAACACCAGCCAACACCACGGCAGACAACAACGACAGCAAGAGCGAAGGCGCGCTGCCATCGGCGGGCGCGAGCAACAAGGCAGCATACGCCCCAATCCCAAAAAACGCAGCCTGACCAAAGCACACCAAACCTGTACTGCCCACGAGCAGTTCAAGGCTCAACGCGAGCAAAGCGTAAATCATGATCTTGGCGACCAAGTCCACGCCGTACGAGCTGGCCACAACGGGCCACAAAGCGAGCAGACCGAACACGGTCACCACAAAAGAGGAAGGATGACGCATGACTCAGTCCTTGAACAAACCGTTGGGCCGCCACAAAAGAATGAGCGCCATCAACACATACATCAACACGCCCGCCGCTTGCGGCACGAGCACTTTGCCAAAGGTGTCAACGATGCCAATCAGCAAAGCTGCGACCAAAGCGCCTTTGATGGAACCAATGCCACCAATGACCACCACCACAAAACAAATGATGAGCACGGCATTGCCCATGTTGGGGTAGACGCTCGAGACAGGCGCGGCAATCATGCCGGCAAACACAGCCAATGCCACACCAATGGCAAACACCACGCGGTACAAAAAGGTGATGTCAATGCCTAAGCTTTGCACCATTTCTCGGTTGTTGGTGCCTGCACGAATCATCATGCCTAAACGTGTTCGGGTGAATACAAACCACATGGCCACAGCCAATAACAGGCACACACCGCTGATGAAGAGTCGGTAGATGGGGTAGGTCATCACGTCGTTGAGTGGCAGGGTGCCGTTCAAGAAGTCGGGCACTGTGACGCCGTGCACATCGTCGCCCACCAACAAGCTGCGCAACTCTTCAAATACCAAGATCAAGCCGTAAGTCATGAGCACCTGTTGCAAGTGTTCGCGCTCATACAGATAGCTGAAAAACGCCCATTCCAGCACGTAGCCCAGAATGACCGAGAGCACCAGGCCTGCGATCATGGTGCTGAAAAACTCACCGCCAAACGCAGCCCCCACCACGGGGGCTAAGGCGTAGGCCATGTAGGCCCCAATCATGTAGAAGCTGCCGTGGGCCAAATTGATCACGCCCATGATGCCGAAGATCAAGGTCAAGCCAGAGGCCACCAAAAACAGCAGCAAGCCATATTGCATGGCGTTGAGGCATTGAATGAGAAAAGTTGCGAAGTCCATGGAGGGTCCGTGGGTTAGGTCATGCGCTCAAAAAATAAGCCGCCCCCCAACCGAGGGGCGGCTTGGGGCACGTTTACATCTTGCAGCCGAGACCTGGGTCAGCCAAAGCTTTAGAGGCAATGCTGTCCATCACGTTTTCTTTGCCCACCACTTTGCGCAAGTAAATGTCTTGCACAGGGTTGTGGCTCTTAGAGATGGTGAAGGTACCGCGTGGGCTGTCGATCTTGGCCGCGCGCACAGCTTGTGCAAAGCCTTGGATGTTTTTGGCGTCACCTTTGGTGGCGTTCAAACCAATGCCCAACATTTGGCCTGCGTCATAGCCTTGCACGGCGTACACGTCGGGTTGCAGCTTGTAGGTTTTGGCATAGGCCAAGCGGAAGGTTTGGTCACGTTTGTTGGGCAGGTTGTCGGCGTAGTGCAGCGTGGTCAACAAACCATCGGCATCGGCGCCTTGTGCTTCTAAGGTGCCATCGGTCAGGAAGCCTGAGCCATACAGCGGAATGGTTTTCTTCAAACCAGCGGCTGAGTAGTCTTTGACAAATTTCACAGCGCCGCCACCGGCGAAGAAGGTGAACACGGCGTCAGGCTTGGTGGCTGCAATTTCAGTCAGCAGCGCTTGGAACTCGACGTTGGGAAAGGGCAGGCTGAGTTCTTTCACCACAGCGCCACCGCTCTTTTCAAAGCCATCTTTGAAGCCTTTGACGGCTTCATCGCCCGCTGCATATTTCCAAGTGATGGTGACGATTTTTTTGTGACCTTTTTTGGCGGCCACTTCACCCATGGCGTAGCCTGGCTGCCAGTTGCTAAAGCTCGAACGGAAGATGTTTGGGGCACACATGGGGCCCGTCACGGCGGCAGCACCCGCGTTAGGCACGATGAGCAAAGTGCCTGACTCTTTGGCGGCTTTGGCCATGGCCATGGCCACGCCGCTGTGCACGGTTCCCACGATCACATCGACGTGGTCACGCTTGATGAGTTTGTTCACGTTGTCGGTGGCTTTGGAGGGATCGCTCTCGTCGTCCACGCGCACGTATTCGACTTCGCGGCCAGCGATCTTGCCGCCTTGCTCCGCCACATACAAACGGAAACCGTTGTCAATCGCGGTGCCCAGTGAGGCAAAGGTGCCCGTGGCGGGCAACATGAAGCCGACCTTGAGTTTGGGTTGTGCTTGTGCCCAAGTGTTGGTGGTGGCAGCAATCACAGCCAATGCTGCGGCTGAGAGTAAAACGGTTCTTTTTTGCATGGTTGTCTCCTGGTTTTATTTACGGTTGCGCGGTGGTTGAAGAATGAGATTGAAAAAACTGCAAACAAGCCTGCGTGAGTGCTTGTGCTTGATCGCGGTGTGGTGAATGGCCGCAGTCGGCCAGTTCAAGTAACTGTGTGTGTGGCACATGGCTCTGAATGTCTCGAATTTGCGCCAAGGTCCCATACTCGTCGTTGATGCCCTGAATGGCCAACACAGGGCAGGTGATGCTTGCTAGTTCGTTGTCAATAGACCAACTGCGAAATTCGGGTGAAAGCCAAACGCGGTTCCAACCCCAAAATGCAGAATCGACGTGACTATGGTAACGGGACAAACGCTGGCGCAGATCGGTGTTTTCATAGGCCTCTTTGGCCACGGCAATGCTACTCACCGACACGTCTTCCACCTTGATGTGTGGGGCCATCACCATCACACCAGCACAAACATGGCGTGTGGCGTAGAGCAAGGCAATCGAGCCGCCATCGCTGTGCCCAAAAAGCCACGGTGCTTCGTGCACCTGCAGGGCATTGAGCAAAGCGGGCAGGACCTCGTGCGCTTGGCGGTGCATGAAGTTGGGAGCCCAGTGTTCGTCAGTTGCACGCGGTGTGGATTGCCCATAGCCTGGGCGCGAATACACCAAGCCACGCACGCCTAAGGCGTTGCATAGCTGCTGCGGGTAGTCGCGCCACATGGCAACCGAGCCCAAGCCTTCGTGCAAAAACACCATGAGCGGCGCATCGTGCAGGTGCGCGTTGAGCCACTGGTGCTCAATGCGCACCGTGCGACCTTGCCAGTCGATGTCAACGAAGGCGTTTGCTTGGGCCATGAGTTGAATCAGCCTTGGGCTTCTTGGGCGCGCAGCTTGAATCGCTGAATCTTGCCCGTGGCGGTTTTGGGCAACTCAGCGACGAACTCAATCACGCGTGGGTACTTGTAGGGCGCGAGCTTGTCTTTCACGAAGGCTTTGAGCTCTTCGTCGGTCACCGTCGAGCCGTCTTTGCGCACCACAAAGGCTTTGGTTTTGGTGAGACCTTCTGCGTCAATCACGCCAATGACGGCCGCTTCCAACACGCCGTTGTGTTGAATGAGCGTGGCTTCCACTTCGAAGGGGCTGACGTAAATGCCGCTGACCTTGAGCATGTCGTCGCTGCGGCCACCGTAGGTGTAAGTGCCATCGGCGTTGCGCACGTATTTGTCGCCGCTCTTGGTCCAACCGCCTTGGAAAGTGTCGCGGCTCTTTTCGCGGTTGCCCCAATACATGAGCGCCGCAGAGGGGCCTTTGATGAAGAGGTCGCCAGGTTCGCCATCGGTGACGGCATTGCCATCGTCACCACGCAGCTCCACGTCATAGCCGGGCACGGGCCAACCGGTGGTGCCGTAGCGCACGTCCTCGGGTTTGTTGGACAAGAAGATGTGCAACATTTCGGTGGAGCCAATGCCGTCCACGATGTCGACGCCGAAATGTTGTTTGAAGCGTTGGCCCAACTCGGCGGGCAAAGCCTCACCGGCAGATGACACCAAGCGCATGGCGACATCGCTCTTCGCAGGCAAATTGGGATGCGCCAACATGCCGGCAAAACCGGTGGGCGCGCCAAAGAACACGGTAGGTTTGACACCGCCCACACCGCCGGTCATGCGTTTGAAGGTGGCGTCGGGCGTGGGGCGTTCGGCCATGAGGATGGCGCAAGCACCTACCGTCATGGGGAAGGTCAGGCCATTGCCCAAGCCATAGGCAAAGAACAATTTGGCGGCGGAGAAGCACACATCTTTTTCGGTGAGCTTCAACACGTCTTTGCCATACAGCATGGACGTCCAATACGGGTTGGCATGTGAATGCACGGTGCCTTTGGGGCGGCCTGTGGAGCCCGATGAATACAACCAAAAACCGGGGTCATCTGCGCTGGTCGGTGCAGCTTTGGCCATGGGTGTGTGTGCGTGCAAGAACGATTCAAACTCCACCTCAGCAGGGTGCAAAGGCGCAGCAGGTTTGGACACGATGACTTTGTTCACTTCGTGGTCGGACTTGACCATGGCGGCGGTGAGCGTGGGCAACAACGCACCCGAGACCAACACCGCTTGCGCACGCGAGTGCTCCAGCATGTAGGCGTAGTCGTCGGGGGTGAGCAAGGTGTTCACGGCCACAGGCACAAGGCCTGCGTACATGGCGCCTAAGAAACTCACGGGCCAATCGTTGCAGTCGTGCATGAGCAGTAGCACGCGTTCTTCGCGGCGAAGACCCAAGCTGCGCAAGCCTGCGGCCAAGCTGCGCACGCGTTGATCTAACTCACCATAGGTGAGGGTACCTGCATCGTCGATGAAGGCGGGGCGTTCGCCGTGAGCTGCATTGCGTTCGAGCAGAAACTGCGCGAAGTTGAATTGCTCGGATGGGGCTGCAACGCTGGATGTGGTGTGTGTGTTGTTCATGTTTGTCTCCTCCAGTTTTTGCTGTGCGCCGTTTTTTTATTTGAGGTTGGTGAGCACGGCGGTACTGGCTTGTATGGCAGCTCGTCGGTGGTAGAAGTTCAGTGCCCTCAAACCACCCAGCTCTTCGCCCCCGCCAGCGCGGCCTGGGCCACCGTGAAGGGATTGCGGCATCACGTTGCCGTGGCCGGTGTGCATGGCCGCCACATCGGGCGAGATGACATGGACACGACCATGGCTGTCGGTGAGTTCAGGAATGGCATGTGCCAAAGCGGCAGGGTCGCTGCCGTACACAGACGCCACCAACGAACCTTGGCCGCGGCGGATGAGTTGCAGCGCGTGGTTCAAGTCACCATTGCGGTAAGGCACCAAGGTGGCGACAGGGCCAAACACCTCGGTGTCGTGCACGCGGTCAGCAGCGTCGCTGCCTGTGGCATTGCCGGTGCCTAGCAACGTGGGGCCGACGCAGCAAGCCACCGCTGGGTCAGCGTCGACCAAGGCGTGTGTGCTGCCATCGTGCAGCACGCTGGCTTGGGCTTTCAAATACGCTAAGCCATCACGCACGGTGTTGAACTGTTCACGGTTGACCACAGCGCCCATGCGCACGGATTCGTTGCGTGGGTTGCCCACGGTGGTTTTGGCCAAACGAGCGCTCAAGGCTTGTGCAACGTTGTCGTACAAAGCCTCGGGCACCAACACGCGGCGAATGGCCGTGCATTTTTGGCCAGACTTCACCGTCATCTCACGGGCCACTTCTTTCACCAACAGGTCAATGGCTTCACTGCCTGCGGCTTCGGTGGGCAAGAGCAAAGCGGAGTTCACGCTGTCGGCTTCGATGTTCACGCGCACTGACTTTTTCGTCACAGCGGGGTGCGAGCGAATGATGGCGGCTGTGTCGGCAGAGCCCGTGAACGACACCACATCAAACGGTTCGAGTTGGTCCATCAAGCCAGCCGAGCTGCCGCAAATCACAGAGATCGCACCCGCAGGGAAGATGCCTGCATCCACCACGTCTTTGACCATACGCTGTGTCAGCCACGCAGTGGTGGTGGCAGGCTTGACGATGACGGGTACGCCCGACAACAGCGCAGGCGCTGCTTTTTCCCACAAGCCCCACGAGGGGAAGTTGAACGCGTTGATGAACAAGGCCACACCGCGTGTGGGCGTGAGCACGTGCTGTGACTGGAACAACGGGTCTTTGGCCAAGCGGGCTGGCTCACCGTCGTGCATGAAGTGCACATCACCCAAGCTCTCACCCATCTTGGCGTAGGTGCCGAGGGTGTAAATGCCACCATCGACGTCCACGGTGGTGTCGTTTTTCACGGTGCCGCTGTTGGCGGTGGAGATGTCGTAATACGCATCGCGGTTGGCTTGCAACACTTTGGCCGCAGCGCCCAGCATGGCGGCGCGTTGGGCGTAGGTGAGGGCGCGCAAAGCATGGCCACCGTTGTGACGGGCAAACGCAAAGGCAGCCGCGAGGTCAAGGCCAGACGCGTCAACGCGGACCAGCTCGGTGCCCAGCACGGGGTCGTGCAAGGCAGTGCCTGCACCTTTGCCGCTGATCCATTGGCCGCTGACGTAGTTAGAGAGAAGTTCGGTCATGAGGGAGGCTTTCTGTATTGGGTGAATTTTTACTTTGTAAATTGAATGTCGCCGTTGGGCAAAAAGTACAACACCAAGGCTCGGCCATTGGTGACGGTTGGACGATGTGCACTGCCAGGTGGGCATACCAACCAACCCGCAGGGCGGCCGTCAAATTGGGCATCGCCTTCGATCGGCATGATCAGGTCAATCTCGCCTTGAGGGTGCACATGGTGTGGGCCTGCCACGTTTTCCATATCGACAACGTCAATGGAAAAACCGTGCAAGTCATCAGATGGTTTGAAGATGCGGCCATAGCGCAGGCCACCGCCTTCGTATTTGCAGAGCCAACCTTGGGCCACGCCTTCTTCGCAACTTTCTTTGAGTTCGCGGTAGGTGGGGGTGTTCACGCCGAGGTGGGCGTTGAGCCACTCGTCGAGGGCGCTGTTGAGAGGGCGGTTGTGAATTTGAGAGGTCACGGCTGCCAAGCGGTTTTTGAAACGCGCTTGCGCTTGAGCCATGTCATCAGGGGTGTTTGTGCTGCTTGTCATTGCTTAAAACATGAATTATTATGCTTGCACGAAGGCTAACATGCGTTAAAGCGCACGTCTAGCAATATATTGCATGTTTAGGGTTAGTCCTAGCGTGGTTTGACAAAGGCAAGACATGGCTGAAGTGGCAGAAGCGAAGAACCCATTCCTGACCGCGTTGGGCGAACGGGTGCGTGCTTTGCGTGCGCGCCGAGGCCTCACACGCAAGGCCGTGGCCGTGGCCGCCGATGTGTCGGAGCGACACTTGGCCAATTTGGAATATGGCGAAGGCAATGCTTCTATTCTGGTGTTGTTGCAAGTGGCTGGCGCTTTGCAATGCACCTTGGCCGAGTTGATTGGTGACGTGACCACGGGTTCGCCTGAATGGTTGCTGCTGCGTGAAATGCTCAGCACGCGTAGCGAAGCCGACCTGCGCCGTGTGCGCGAACAAATCTCGGTCATGTTTGGCTCAACCCAAGAGGCTGCGCGCACCAACCGCATTGCCCTGATTGGTTTGCGCGGCGCAGGCAAAACCACCTTGGGCCAGCGCTTAGCCAAAGACTTGGGCTATGCCTATATCGAACTCAGCCGCGAGATTGAAAAATTTGCCGGTTGCAGCATTTCAGAAATTCACAACCTCTACGGCACCAACGCCTACCGCCGCTACGAGCGTCGTGCGTTGGAAGAGGCCATTCAAATCTACCCCGAGGTGGTGATTGCCACGCCCGGTGGCTTGGTGTCTGACTCGGCCACCTTGAACGAAATGCTCTCGCACTGCTACACCGTGTGGCTGCAAGCCAAGCCCGAAGACCACTTGGGCCGCGTGGCCGCACAAGGCGACATGCGCCCCATGGCCGGTAGCGCCGAAGCCATTGACGACTTGCGCCTGATCTTGGAAGGCCGTGCCCCGTTTTACGCCAAGGCCGACATGACCTTTGACACCAGCGCCCAGCCGCTCGAAGAAACATTTCAGGCGCTGAGGGCGCGGATGCGTGCGGTGTTGAAGCTGCCTCTGTGAGGCAGCTTTTTTTTTCGTCTAGGCCTCGGACGGAGTGCTGAGCAGATTTAAGTGTTTTCCCTGAATTTGAATAAAAATGCACTTTTATTCATGTTGTGTGCAATATACTGCAGGAATGAGGTTGAGATACCTCTCCGAATTCACAGGCACTTCGCCACCTTCTACTTGGAGAC
>JACCDN010788084.1_pt1 | contig 58363 bp, 59 predicted proteins | sample 7441691 | NCBI WGS metagenome assembly JACCDN01 (sample SAMN15323439, study PRJNA562643) | freshwater metagenome | isolation source: river surface water | place: USA:Blue River Watershed | collected 2017-08-16 | reverse complement strand
TTCTTCTTGGGTCAAATGTGTATAGGTCATGGTGCAACGTTTGGGACTGGCCGGTCACAAAAGTGCATCCTATTCACTTTTGGCCCAACCCGTTTCTAAAGCGTTGCACTTCGTACTTGAATTCGCCGTTAAATAGGCCAGTAGCCCTCGTAAAACGTGCGATGGCAGCTCCTGTTTTCATAGCAATTGCAAAGTTAGACGCCAATCGTCTCAGCCCACGCCAGTGCCTGCACATGGGCCCAATTGACTTGCGTATTGCTCAGGCCCAGCAGGGTGGCGGCGCGCGCGAAGGTTTCGTCGTCGCCCGTTTCACACGCCACCGTCAACTCCAGGAACGGCGCGAGCGGCCCGGTGTGGTGCAGCAGCGCCTGGGTTATGGAGTCGGGCAGGGCGATGGTGGCCAGGGCTGCTTCCATGCTGACACCCAGCATCGTGTCCAACAGTGAAAAGACGCCGACCACAAAGGCGTTGTCGCACTCTTCAGCGGGCAATAATTCGGTTGCGAGCAATTCCATCAATCGCCCGCGAACCACTGCCGTTGTGCCAACGGCGGCTGGCGTATCCCCACTCTTGGAAGTGGTAAGAAGCAAGGCAGCCCATTTGAAAAGTCGGTTCAAGCCCAACAACATGACCGCGTGTTTGAACGACGTCACTTCAGTCCGCATGCCAAAGCCTGCCGAGTTAATGAACCGCAGCAGGTTGAAGGACAGGGTAGGGTCACGCTTCAACACGTCTTCAATCTCATTTGTGCTGGCTTGTTTGCGCACCAGATTGATGAGCTGCAAAATGGTGGCTTGCGCGGGCCGCACGGATTGCCCTTGCACGAGTACCGGCTTTGCAAACCAAAAGCCTTGAAATAGATTGACACCCAGATCCGACAGCATGGCGTATTGACCTGGGGTCTCTACTCGCTCGGCAATTAGTTCTGCACTGGTTTTGGCTTGCGCAAGCTTGATAAACGAAGCCAATGAATTGGGACGAATGACCGACAGGTCAAACTTGATGAAGGAAGCCAGCTCGAGCCACGAAGCATAGGGCTGGGTCAGCACCGAGTAGTCAAACGCCAAGCGGAATCCTCGGCGCTTGATTTCTTGCAGGTTGGGCAGCCGTTGCAAAACCTGGTCGGCCTCAGACACCGGCAGGGGCGGCACCTCCAGCACCACGCGTTGCGGTGTGATGAGATCGAGGTGGCCACCAGCCAGGCTGTCGTGGGTGCAATTGATGAAGATCGTCTTATTGCCAATGGGCGAATCGCTGTCCAGACCACTGAGCACGTTGAACAGCAGCTGCGCGTCGCTGGCCGCGGTGTGTCCGTGCGCCAGCGTGGAGCGGTTGAACAGTTCGTAGCCAATGACGGCGCGCTTACTGTCCAGAATTGCCTGGTGCGCAAACGCGATCGAAGGACCGGGCGCGGTGGGTGGTGCGAGTGGTTCAGTCATACATTGATTGGCAAATTGACAGTCGATTGTGCCTGCCCAGTATGCTCTTGTGGTGACAAATCCGAGGTGGGGAGTGCGTCAATTTCTGCAGCGGAGAAGCCGGCGCGTTTGCGCGCTTCCACATTGAAAGGGGGCTTCAGCCGTGGTGCACGGTGTTGAATGGCTGCGTCGGCATAGAACGCTTGCGGGTCCAACCGATGATGTTGGCACAGCCAGTGGTACCAATGGTTGCCAATGGCCACATGACCGACTTCTTCGGCCAGGATAATGTCCAAAATCCCCACTGCCGCCAGTGCCCGGGGCGTGCCCACTTTGCGCAGTTTGGTCTGGATGATGGGCGTGGCGTCCAGCCCTCGGGCTTCCAGCGTCCGCGGTACCAGGGCCATGCGGGCCGTCACATCCAGTCGCGTGGCCTCGCACATGGTCCACAGGCCATCGTGGGCGACAAAGTCACCGTAGTCGTGCCCCTCGGCTTGCAAGTGCGTACGCAGAAGGGCAAAGTGCTTGGCTTCTTCTTGTGCCACACGCAGCCAGTCCAGGTAGTAGGCTCGCGGCATGCCAGCAAACCGCCATACGGCGTCTAGCGCCAGGTTGATGGCGTTGAACTCAATATGGGCAATGGAGTGCATCAGGGCACAATGGCCCTCCGCCGTGAACGGCGAGCGCCGTGGCACTTGCTGGGGGTGGACAAGCTCGGGGCTGTATGGGCGACCCGGTTGACCGGTGTAGCCGAAGACGGTATCACAGTCAACAACATGGTTTGCGTGCAGATCCAAAGCCTGCAGGTCTGCCACTTTACGGTTGGGGTCGGTCTGGCAAAAAACCGCGAGGCAGTGGTGTCTGAGTTCCATGCTTGCGATTTTAGGGTGCGGACAACGGACCTCATGCGCAGGTGGTCATCGCACTTGCGCAGTGTCAATTAGCGCCGGTTGTTGCGGTGGTGGTGTTGGTATAGGGTAAGAACACAGAAAACGTAGTACCCACGTCCACCTCGCTTTGTACCTCGATCCGCCCGTGGTGCTTGTCAATAATTTGTTTGGTGATGTGCAGCCCCAGTCCGCTGCCTTCGCCAATGGGTTTGGTGGTGAAGAATGCCTCAAATATGCGGTTGCGAATCGCTTCCGCAATGCCGCTGCCCGAGTCGCCAATACGCACGACAGCTTCATCCCCGGTGCGGCCAATCGATACGCTCAGGGTGCCAGATAGGCCCATGGCTTGCAGTGCATTTTGAATGAGGTTGGTCCACACTTGATTGAGTTCGTCGGGCAGGCACATGACAGGTTCGATGACGTCGAAGCTGCAGACCAGATCAATGCCATGCTTGATTTGATTTCTGTAGATGGTGAGCACCGTCTCCATTCCATCTTGCAAATCAGACAGGATCATCTGTCCAGAAGAGTCTGACCGGGAAAATGATTTCAACGCAAAGACAATTTTGTTTACGCGTTCCACGGCGGAGTTGATATTGGCGCTGCAGCCAATGACAGACGCTACTTCCCTAGCTGTTTCCAGTACGAAACTGCTGTCGGCATGCTGCAGCAGAGGCAGATAGGTCTCAACATCTGCATGCGCATTCAGTTGCACCAGTACAGCAGCCTGCGCACGTGCATCCACAATACCGGCCCGCGCCAGTCGCGTGGCCGTATCCCTGACGATTTCTCGCTCTTCGCGCGTACTGAGCAGGCCAGCGCGCCCGCCGCTCTGGGTGATTAGTTTGCCAAATAGCGTGCGCAAGTCGGGTGGGAGCAATTCAAACAGGCGCGGTACGTGGGTCAACACGTGGTCCAACTCATCGGTAATGCTTTGTCCGCTGGACTTGATGGCACTTAGTGGTGTATTGATTTCGTGCGCCACACTGGCGACGAGTTGGCCTAGTGCCGCCATTTTTTCAGATTGAATCAGCTGGGCCTGTGTCGCGCGCAAATCTTTCAGCGCGCTTTCCAATGATTTGTTGACCTTCCAGTAGTTGGTGATTTCGGTCAGCAAGATAAACGTGCCAGGACGCAGGCCTGAGTCCGTCAAATGGGGCAGCATGGCGACCTGGATGGCACGGACGTCGCCATTCGGTAAATCTACCAGTCGTTCGTAGTGCACCGGGTTGCCTTTTTTAGCTTCCTCGATGTGCGGCAGTATGGCCGTATAGGCGGTCAGTCCAATGGCTTCAATGGCGGGCTTTCCCAAAATGGTTGAGGGCGTCCAGCCAAAAAATTCGGCGTACTGGCGGTTTGCAAAGCTACAAATCAGGCTGGGATACTCAAAGTAGGCAATCATGGCGGGGACCGAATCCGCGATCAGTTGCAACCGAATTTTTGCGGCGCGCAGATCTTCCAGCGTGGCCTCCATGGCTTGGCGATGCTGTGTCAGTTCGCGGTCGTTGGCTTTGCGCTGCGTGATGTCGCGCCAAGCCACACAGGCTGCGGGCATGCCATTGAACATGACGGATGTCGCGCGGGTTTCAACCTCAATGGGTGTGCCATCGAGTTTGAGAAAGACCATTTCCACGGTTGGAGCGGACTGTCCAAGCTGGGTAACACTCTTGGCCCGGGCTAACGCCATCGCGTGGTAGTCTGGGTGTACTCGGTCCAGCACGCGGGTTCCCAGCAGTTCTTGCTGTGATTGCGCGCCGACTGCCTGCAGAGCCGTTGGATTGAGATAGACGAATACACCATCTTGGTAGACGTTGATGGCTTCGGGTGACCATTCAACCAAGGTTCGGTACGTTTCTTCGCTGCGCAAGTGTGCAAGCTCGGCCTGTTTTCGCAGGGTAATGTCGGTCAAGGTCAGTCGCAACAGGCCTGCGTCCTGGGGAACGACTTCTGGTGATGCAGACAGTGCGACCCACAGCGCGCTGCCATCCTCACGAGTGAGTTGCAAGTCACACGCTGGCGCGGCATTTTTGTTCGTCGTTTGGTGGCGTTGCGCTGCATACATGGCCTGAAAGGATTCACCCACCATATGGCTAAAGGTGCGGGTCAAAAGGGTTTCGCGATCAACTCCGAACAGGGCGCATGCGGTGAGGTTGGCTTGGCGTATGCGGTCCGTTGCATCGACCGTCAAATAGCCAACTGGCGCATGGTCGTACAGTTCCTTGTTGAGCCGTTGTGCTGCCTCTAGCTCGCACCGCACGCGGTGCATTTCTTCGCGCTGCCTGATGATTTCCAGGTCTTCTGTGTCCATGAACTCAGGTTGCGTCATACGCTGAAGGAAGGGTGCACGGCAATGTCAAGGTGAACGTTGTGCCAACGCCTAACGAAGACTCTACGTTCAAGGTTCCCCCCATGGACTTGCAGGCTAGGTTCTTGACAATGGCTAGCCCCAACCCAGTACCACCACGGCCAATTTTCGAGCTGAAGAAGGGTTCAAAAATGTGCTCTAGACTTTCGGCGCCAATGCCGCTCCCGTTATCGGAAACGCATAGCTTTACCGCATCTTTTTCCTTCTCCGCAGTGATGCGAAGTTCCCCCGTGTCGCGACCCTCAAATGCATGCAAGTAGGCATTGTTGACCAGGTTGATGATGATTTGTCCAAGAGCTCCGGGCAGGCTGTCCATGGGCACGTTTTTAGGAATCTCGGTGGTGACACGGTACGGTTTCTGTCGCAGGCTGGGGGCTAGTGTTGCGAGAATTTCTTGTACGGTGGTTGCAAGATCAAAAGTGCGGCGTTGTTCGCTGGCCTGGTCTGCGGATACTTGCATGAAGTTCTTCAAGAGGCCCCTTGCGCGCTCCATGTTGCGCAGCAAGAGATCAGCGCCTTGCCGGGTTTCCATCACGTAGCGTTCAAAATCACTGCGTTTGATGAGCCCCGATCGCAACGCTTCCTCCATCTTGGTGGATGCTTCGCCGATCACGCTGGCAATAGTCAGGCTGACACCCAATGGGGTCCCGAGTTCGTGGGAAACGCTGGCGACCAGCGTGCTGATGGTTGCTTTTGCTTCGCTGCGGGTCAGGTCTTCCTGTTGGCGGCGCAAGGTTTCCAGCATGGTTTCCAAATCCGAATTGAGAAACTTCAACAGAGAGTTGGTGCGCTGCAATTCGCCTTTTTGGCTATAAGCAAGAAAAGCTGCTTTGACCGTCAGCAAAAAGTCGTCGTTGTTGAATGGCTTGTCCAGGAAACGGTAGAGGTTGGCATGGTTGATCGCTTGTTTGACGCCTTCAAAATCGCTTTGACCGGTCAGCATGATGGTGATGGCATCGGGGCTGACCGTATGCATGCGGATGAGAAGCTCGTCTCCACGCATTTCGGGCATCAAATAGTCGGCAATGATGACCGATATTTCTTGCCCATGCTCTACGAGTTCTTGCTGGAGTTGCAAGGCTTCGTGGGGGCTCTCAGCGATCTCGACGGTGATGCTGGGCCCCAGTGAGCCCAACAGTGTACGAATGGATTTCAGCAGACTGGAGTCATCGTCAACGCAAATAATTGTCCCGGTTGGCATTGGTATCCTTCAGTGCGCTTGGTTATATTCGTTTTGCACATGGCTCAATAATTCTACGTAGTCTCTCGCCATGGCAAGCCATTTGGTGCCTGCGTATTGCCGCACTACTTCATGCGCTATTCAAGCATTGATCGACCGTTTCCTTGGACTCCGTGTTTGTAAGACAAGGTCGTGCGTATTGGTTTTTTTGGAAGCAATCAATCCAGCGCGCCTAAATACTCTGCTGCGACCTTGGCAAGCCAATCCATCACCACGCGAACCCGTGTGGGTAGGTTGCGCCGGTTGGCGTAGAGCAGTGTCATTGCCAAAGGAGGCGGTAGAAAGTCCGGTAATACGGCTTGCAAGTGGCCCTGCGCCAGCAGATTGCGCACCCCCACCGCAGGTGCCTGGATCAGGCCCAGCCCCGCCAGGCACGCGGCTTGGTACGCATCAGCATTGTTGACGGTCATTGCGCCTGGCATTGTTTGCGTGTGTATTTGTCCATCGACAACGTAATCAAAACCGTCTGTCTTACCACCGAGCGTCGGTACGTAATGCACCAACCGGTGCGCAGCGAGGTCAGCGGGCGTGGCCGGTACACCGAACGCCGCCAAGTAGGCAGGGCTGGCGCAGTTCACCATCGGCATACTGCCGAGAGGGCGGCCAATCAGTCCGGAATCCACAATGGCGCCAACCCGTACAACACAGTCAAAGCCCTCACGAATCAGGTCCACCCGGCGTTCGGTACAGCTGAATTCCAGCTCCAGCAGCGGATGGCTGCGCAGAAGCTCGGGCAACCGTGGAATCACCGCGTTGCGGGCGAATCCGGTGGGCATGTCGATGCGAACGCGGCCGCGTAGGGAGGCCTTGCCCTGCTGCCGGAACATGCTTTGCAGTTCTTCCATGTCGACCAGCATGTCTTTGCAGCGCTCATAGTAGGCCTGACCGTCATGGGTCATTTGGACTTTGCGTGTTGTGCGCTGCAAGAGGCGCGTGCCAAGCTGGTTCTCCAGTTGTTGTACCGCGTTGGAGACCGTGGCCTTGGGCAGGTTGAGTGCCTCGGCCGCTTGCGTAAAGCTGGACAACTCCGCAACCCTCGCAAAGATGGTCATATGTTCCAGTGGATTCATTGTTCAATTTTAGATAACAAACAAATCAAAAAATTGGTATTTATTAAATATTTGGCAGTCAATAGACTTCACTTCATTGCAAACACCTTGAAAAGGACTTTCTGATGAACGCATTGACAACACCTACCAAAATTGCCCTGATCACTGGCGCAAGCCGCGGCCTTGGCCAGAACATGGCCCTTCAACTGGCGCGCCAGGGCGTGGACCTCATCCTGACTTACCGCACCGAAGAGGCACAGGCGCAGGCAACGGTGGCGCAGATTGTGGCCATGGGCGGCACAGCAGTAGCGCTGCAGTTGGATGTTGAAAACAGTGACGGCTTTGCGGCTTTTGCAGCGCAGGTGCAGACCACGTTGCACGAGCGGTGGCAACGTGAGCGCTTTGACTTTCTGGTGAATAACGCCGGGATGGGTATTCATTCGCCGTTCATGGAGACCACACGGGACCAGCTTGACCGATTATTCAGCGTGCATCTCAAAGGCCCGTTCTTCTTGAGCCAGTCCCTGCTGCCCTTGATGAATGATGGTGGCCGAATCATCAATTTGTCGAGCGGTTTGGCACGGTTTGCACTTCCTGGCCATGCTGCTTACGCCGCCATGAAAGGCGCCATTGAGGTGTTGAGCAAGTACATGGCAAAGGAATTGGGTGCACGTGGGATCAGCGTCAATGTAGTTGCCCCGGGTGCCATAGAGACCGACTTTGGTGGCGGTGCTGTGCGAGACAACCCTGTACTCAACGGCTTCGTGGCCGCACAAACTGCACTGGGCCGCGTGGGAATGCCCCACGACATTGGCGCAGTGGTGGCAAGTTTGCTGTTGCCCGGCACCGGCTGGATTAATGGCCAGCGTATTGAAGCATCGGGCGGTATGTTCCTCTAATGGCAGGCAGAGGGTAGCGCTTTCTTAAAATGGAAAGCCCAATGAGCGGGTAGCCCTCGTGATACAAGCGGAGGCCGCTATCAAATTATGAGTATCTACTGCGCTCGAAGTATGTAAGACCTATGATTTGGACGCATTGTGGAATCCAATACTTCGTTGTGGTGGTGAAATGCATCTATCTACTCATTCCGGGTACAGTCCCTAGCGTGCAGCTGTAGGCAAATATTTTTGAGGGAAAAGACGATGGGCATTTCTAGGTATCGCAACTACTTTCTGGTTTTCACCGGGCTTCTGGTGTCAATGGTTGCTGTGGCTCAAGAGGACATCCGTCTGTGCCAGGAGGGCTGGGCCAGCTATTCGTCTGGCAAGTACGAAGAAGCCATTCGGTTGTACGAAGGCTGTATTCAGTCGGGTCAGTTGACACAAGCGACGCTCGCCAGAACCTATCGCAATTTGGGTATGGCCCACAACGCAAAGAAGGGCGCTGCGCAGGCCGTCGACTATTACACGAGGGCGTTGGCTCTGAATCCCGTTGACTTTTGGTCAGATTACGTAAACCGGGGCAATGCTTGGTCATATCTCAAGGAAGACGACAAGGCACTTGCCGACTATGAGGCAGCCCTGAAGGCAAAGCCCGATTTGGGTGCTGCGCATTACAACCGTGCCATCGTTTATGAGCGGCTCGGCAGGACGGAACAAGCGAAAGCAGACCTTACCCAGGCCTATGCAAAGGGTTACCGATCAACGCAGCTTAGTGAGCGAATGGCGCTGTACCAATTGCCGACCAGCGATGAGCAGAAATTTGATCCCGATAAACCCCTTGAATCGACCGAGCAACTAAGCGGCGTTTTGAAACTGTTGGTGTCCATGGCCAACGGTAAATTCACCTGTTTCGAGAAGTCGTTGACGTTGGCTGATGTGCGCCCCGTTGTGCAAGAAGAATTACGCCGTAAGGGACTGACTGCACCCACGGCAAACCAAACTGCCGATGTCCTTTACACACTGTACCCTTGTCCCTTTGCACCAATCAGGCCTGAGTTGAAATTGGCTACGCAAGCAGAAATGGAAGGCGTGTGGGTGTTCCCAGAGTCTTCCTATCAGTACCGCTATTCGCCGCAGTCTGCTAACTGGAAGCAGGAGCCACCACCGTCAATGAAAATGTGTGACGGTATTGGTTTCTATGCTGGTGGAGAAATGCGTGTCATGCGCAAGGGGGGACCCGCTGGCAGCTGCCCGTTCATCAAAGCCGGTGATCTGGATATTGCGCGCCAGCTTCCACGCGTTTCAAGCTGGAACATGATTCGCGATGGGCGATTGAATGTTCGTCGTACTGATGTTGCAAATCATGTGGAGGAGTGGGATTTTTACTTGGTTAAGTCTGACTTTGAAGCTAGCGGCCTACAGGTGAGGCAAGGTAATCTGATCGGCTATCAGCGCAAATTGCCGGGAAACGACAGGAACGTTGCGACGATGTTTTGGCATTTGCAGAAGCTGCCGCAGTAGGGTTGCAGCACTGAACGACAGTTGTTTCTGTGTTGTGAGGAGGCGCCCGATGACATTGGCGCAGTGGTGGCTGATTTTTTTACGTCAAAGGGCCTGTAGCCCCCGGAATACAAGCGTAAACAGCTATCAAATTGGGAGTAAATGCCGCTCTCGAGTGTACCGTGCGCTGTTCATTGATCTAGGGTTGACGTGCGCGCGTCCGCTACGTGCGTCAGCTAACCGACGCACAGTGGCAACTTGCGTATGCTTTCTTGGCTTCTAAGCCCCTAGCCTACTGAAAGTGTCCCCATGGCCCTATCCGCAACCGCTGAAACAACGGACGGACCTAACCTCTCGCGGCGGCGCCCATCGCCATTCTCTTTGGCTGGGTGGAAGCAATTTGTAGATGTAGCCAAGCCCTACTGGTTGGGTGACCAAAAGAAGGCAGCATGGACATTACTGGCGTTGCTGATCGGCTTAATGCTGGCCGAGACCCAATTCGCTGTGATGCTGAATGCCCAGAGCGGTGAAATGGCATCGGCTCTGGCGGGCAAGGAGGCCGGTCGATTTTGGAATTCGGTGTATGCCTGCCTGGGCATATTGGCGTTCGCCGTGCCGATCTACGCTTTCTATTACTACATGCGAGATGCCTTCGCCAACCAGTGGCGGCGCTGGCTCACCGGCCGCTTTCTGGATGGCTACCTGCGCGACCGCAAATACTATGCACTGGGCTCGATGGGAGAGATCGACAACCCGGACCAGCGTATCAGTGAAGATATCAATACGTTCACCGGCAGGTCCATCCACTTTCTGTTGATATTTTTAGGCTCGTTGATGCAGTTGGTTGCCTTCAGCACAGTGCTGTGGTCCATCTCGCGTCTGTTGGTTGGCGTCCTGGCGGTGTATGCGTTGGTGGGAACCTTTGTCGCGCTCTACATCTTTGGCAAGCCGCTGATTCAGTTGAATTTTTGGCAGATTCGGCGCGAAGCCGACTTCCGCTTCGGGCTGATGCGCCTGCGCGAAAACGCGGAGTCCATCGCCTTCTACCGTGGTGAGGCACAAGAACGCGCGCAAATCGACAACAAATTTGGCAAAGTGTTCAACAATTTCACAAGGCTGATCAAGCAGCAGCGCGCGCTGAATATTTTTCAACGCGCCTTCAACCAATTGACCATCGTATTGCCTAGCGTGATTCTGGCCGACGCGGTTTTGTCGGGCCATATGGAAATAGGCCGCGCGGTGCAGGCGACCGGTGCGTTTGTTGCGGTGCTTGGGGCAGTCGCGCTGATTGTGGATAATTTTGAGAGCCTGAGCCGCTTCGTGGCGGGCATAGACCGGCTGCAGGCCTTGTCGAAACTGGTGTTGACCAACCCGACGGCGCTGCCAGCACCAGCCGACGACAAGCATCCTTTGATTCAGACCGAAGTGGGTGACCATCTCGCGCTGGATGCTGTCACCCTGTATACGCCGCAGTATGAACGCATGCTTGTTAAGGAACTGACCTTGGCTTTAAAACCGGGCGATGGACTGCTGATCACCGGTGACAGTGGGTGTGGCAAAAGCTCGCTATTGCGGGCTATCGCCGGCTTGTGGCGGGCTGGTACGGGCGTAATCCGCCAGCCGCCACTGGACGATGTTTTCTTCCTGCCGCAGCAGCCCTACATGCAGGTGGGTACTTTGCGCAGCCAACTCATTTACCCGGGCCTGCAGACGAACCTGAGCGATGCGCGCTTGCTCCAAATATTGGACGACGTGCATATGGAAGAGTTGGTCGAGCGCGTGGGCGGCCTGGATGCCGTGTATGACTGGGCAAAACTGCTCTCGGTAGGGGAGCAGCAACGCCTGGCCTTTGGGCGCGTGCTGGTGCGCCAACCCCGCATTGTCATTCTGGACGAAGCCACCAGCGCGCTGGACAGCGGCAACGAGTGCGCGCTGTACGAACGCCTGCGCAGCACAGGCACCACCCTCGTCAGCATCGCCCACCGCCCCGCAGTGCTGCGCCACCACACCCATGTGCTGCGACTGGTGGGAGCGGGCGCATGGGAGTTGCACGCTGCGGAGGGGTATCAATTTGATGGACCGCTGGTGGTTAAGTCGGCAGAGACTAGTGAATGCGCGGCAGGCCCCGCCGGACTCGCAGTGTTTGGCATTTAGGGGCAGTTCAACCGCAAGGCCAACCGCAAAGCCGTGCTGCCTGCGTTCCGTCCTTACAATTCGAGGACTATGGCACTCTACGCACTCGACAACATTGCCCCCCGCGTGGCCGACTCCGCCTGGGTTGCAGACAGCGCCCAGGTGATGGGCGATGTGGAGCTGGCCGCGGAAGTCAGCATCTGGTTTGGCGCAGTCATACGGGGCGACACCGACACCATACGCATTGGTCGTGGCTCCAATATCCAGGATGGCAGCGTGTTACATGCGGATATGGGCAAGCCGCTTACGGTAGGCGAATATGTGACAGTGGGGCACCAAGTAATGCTGCATGGCTGCACCATTGGGGATGGGTCGTTGATCGGCATTGGTGCCATCGTGCTCAATGGCGCAAAAATTGGCAAGGGCTGTATCGTTGGCGCTGGTGCGCTGGTGACCGAGGGTAAAGAATTTGCCGATGGGTCGATGATTCTTGGCAGCCCGGCCAAAGTGGCGCGCGTACTCACCGCAGAACAACAGGATGCGCTCAAAAAGAGCGCCGTCCATTACATCGACAATGCCCGCCGTTTTGCGAGCGGGTTGAAGAAAATCATCTAGTATTTTGTTAGGGCTGTTCGTGTCTGAATTGCATAAATTTATTTTTGACGGGCTGCCAGTGCGCGGTATGGTGGTGCGGTTGACCGATACATGGACCGAGATTCTGCGCAGGCGTGCTTCCAATTCCACCCACGGTGCCTATCCAGCCCCCGTGCGCGACATGTTGGGCGAAATGGTGGCTGCGGCGGCGTTGATGCAGGCCAATATCAAGTTTGATGGTGCGCTGGTGCTGCAAATCTTTGGCGATGGTCCGGTCAAACTGGCCGTGGTGGAAGTGCAGTCGGACCTGGCTTTGCGGGCCACGGCAACGGTGGCGGGTGATGTAGCGGGCAACGCCACACTTAGCCAACTGGTGAACGTCAACAATGAAGGGCGGTGTGCGATCACGCTCGACCCCAATTCCAAGTTTCCCGGCCAGCAGCCCTACCAGGGCGTGGTGCCGTTGTTTGATGACCGCCGCCACAAGATTGAAAAAATCAGCGCGGTGCTGGAGCACTACATGCTGCAAAGCGAGCAGCTTGACACCACGCTAGTGTTAGCTGCCAATGAGTCGGTTGCAGCCGGCTTGCTGATCCAGCGTCTACCCATGCAAGGCACGGCCAACTTGTCTGGCAGCATGGTGAGCAAGGAAAATGAAGACGAGATTGGCCTGAACGAGCACTACAACCGCATCGCCATTTTGGCCAGTAGCCTCAAGCGTGAAGAGTTGCTGACCCTGGACGTGGAAACCATTTTGCGCCGCTTGTTTTGGGAAGAAAGCATCACGCGGTTTGAACCTTTGGAGGGCGATACAGCACCGCGGTTTGCATGCTCATGCAGCCGTGAGCGGGTGGGGCGCATGATTGTGAGCCTGGGCCGGGAAGAGGCCGAAAGCATTTTGTCTGAGCGGCCCGATATTGAGGTGGGGTGTGAATTTTGTGGCGTGCAGTACCGGTTTGATCCGGTTGATGCAGTCCAGTTGTTTACCCCGCCCGTTGTGCAGGTGCCAGGTGGGTCAGGCCCGCATTGATTCCTGTTGAACGAGCTGACGAAACAACTGGTGCTCGCAGACGGCATCGGAACAGGTGTCGCAGTTCCAATGCCATTTACCTCTAGAGGTTGCCGGTTTGTCGCTCGCGTTGGTCAGGTAGTGTGTGATCGCTTGCAGCGCTGACTCCACGCGTTGTGTCCCGGTCCCATACACAACCGCATAAGAAACTGAATGTTTATCCAACAGTTGCCGCATTCGGTCGTCAAATACACTCGCGTTTGAAGGAGCGTGCAGCGCGGCAGTTGGAAGCTGCAGATCGAGCCCGGTCAGCAACGTTAAGGCATATTGGCGGTGTTGGACCAGCGCCTGTGCGTAATAGGAAGTATCCTGAAACGATAGGTCACGTGTCAAGGCGTCAATCAACGGGGTTGCCACCACTACTTCGCAAGTATCTGGTGCATTGCCAATGCACAGGGTCTCTTTAAGCGCTTCAGCTAAGGACGACTTTCCGGTACCAGCTGCACCCACAATTGCAACCTTGAATCGTGCAATGGGTCTCGCAGTCAGTGCTTGCAAACTATTTGGCAATCTGTACAAATATCTCGTTGGCTTTGACCATGCCCAGTTCCGAGCGCGCTTTCTCTTCGACGATTTCCAGCCCTTCGCGCAGATCATTGATCTCAGCGGCTAGGCGGTCATTCTTTCGGGCAGCAGCCGCATTTGCCTCGCGTTGGTCATCCAGGTGGCGCACAAGCAAGGCCACGTTGGGCACGCTGCCCCTGCCAAACCATAGCTGACCATGCAGGATGACCAGCAGGGCTATCAAGGCGGCAGGAACAACGCGATTGCCCATTTAAGCAAACGATACGAAGGGGGCCACAAATCCGCGCCGGGCCGCCCCAAGCGGATTTAGTCCCCTTGGGGGGCAGCGATCCGCGAAGCGGCGGAGCGTGGGGGCCATTTTTACTTCAGGTTGTAGAACGCAGCACGGCCGGGGTAGCTGGCCACATCACCCAAGTCTTCTTCTATGCGCAGCAGTTGGTTGTACTTGGCCATGCGGTCTGAACGGCTCAAGGAACCGGTCTTGATTTGACCCGCATTCATGCCCACGGCGATGTCGGCAATGGTGCTGTCTTCCGTCTCACCTGAGCGGTGGCTGATGACGGCGGTGTAACCGGCGCGCTTGGCCATCTCGATCGCTTCAAAAGTCTCAGTCAAGGTGCCGATCTGGTTGATCTTGATCAGGATGGAGTTGGCGATGCCCTTGTCGATGCCTTCTTTGAGGATCTTGGTGTTGGTGACGAACAGGTCGTCGCCGACGATTTGCACCTTCTTGCCCAAACGGTCGGTCAAAATCTTCCAGCCATCCCAGTCGCCTTCAGCCATGCCGTCTTCGATGCTGATGATGGGGTACTTGTCCACCCAGTTGGCCAGCATGTCAGTCCACTCTTGCGCGGTCAGGCTCAGGCCTTCACCTTCCAGCTCATACTTTCCGTCTTTGTAAAACTCACTGGCGGCGCAGTCCAGACCCAGAGCAATTTGCTCGCCAGCCACAAAGCCCGCTTTGTCGATGGCTTCCAGAATCATTTGGATGGCGGCTTCGTGGTTGGCTACGTTGGGGGCAAAGCCGCCTTCGTCGCCCACGGCGGTGCTGATGCCGCGGTCGTGCAAAATTTTCTTCAGTGCGTGGAACACCTCTGCGCCGTAACGCAATGCTTCACGGAAGCTCGGTGCACCCAACGGAATGATCATCAACTCTTGCAAGTCGAGGTTGTTGTTGGCGTGCTCTCCACCGTTGATGACATTCATCATGGGTACAGGCATTTGCATGCGGCCCATGCCGCCAAAATAACGGTACAGCGGCAGGCCAGATTCTTCTGCCGCAGCACGGGCCACGGCCATGGAGACCGCCAACAGCGCATTCGCGCCCAGGCGGCTCTTGTTGTCGGTACCGTCCAGGTCGATCAGCGTCTTATCCAAAAAGGCTTGTTCGGAAGCATCCAGGCCCAGCACGGCTTCAGAGATTTCGGTGTTGATGTGTTCTACGGCCTTCAGGACGCCTTTGCCAAGGTAACGCTTCTTGTCACCGTCGCGCAGTTCAATGGCTTCACGCGAGCCAGTGGACGCGCCAGAGGGGACTGCCGCACGGCCCATGGTGCCGGACTCCAGCAACACGTCACATTCGACGGTGGGGTTACCGCGGGAATCCAAAATTTCGCGGCCTACGATATCAACAATTGCACTCATTTCTTTTCTTTCAAAAAATACAAAACCAAATGGATTAGGGGTGATGGGACAGAAATAAAACTGCTATAGCCAAAGGCTAACATTTTTCAGTGAAAGTAATTCTCCAGGAAGGGACGCTTCTTGGCGACGAAGTCTAGTTCCAGCAAGGTTTCCAGCAAGGCCTTCATGTGCTGCAGCGGCACTGCATTGGGGCCGTCACTTAGCGCTTTGGCTGGGTCTGGGTGCGTTTCCATAAACAAGCCCGACACACCGACCGCAACTGCAGCACGGGCCAATACCGGAACCATTTCGCGCTGCCCGCCGCTACTGGTACCTTGGCCGCCGGGCAACTGCACCGAGTGGGTGGCGTCAAACACTACAGGTGCCATCGTTTCGCGCATGATGGACAGCGATCGCATATCGCTCACCAGGTTGTTGTAGCCAAAACTGGCACCGCGTTCGCAGGCCATAAAGTTGTCTTCGTTCAAACCTTTTTCACGCGCTGCTGCGCGGGCCTTGTCGATGACATTCTTCATGTCATGCGGCGCAAGAAACTGCCCTTTTTTGATATTGACCGGTTTACCGGACTGGGCAACGGCGCGAATGAAATCGGTCTGCCGGCACAGAAAGGCCGGTGTCTGCAGCACATCGACCACGGATGCAACCTGTGCAATCTGGTCTTCCGAGTGAATGTCGGTCAGTATTGGCAAGCCAAGTTCACGCTTGACCTTGGCAAGTATTTCCAAACCTTTGTCGATGCCAGGGCCACGAAAGGTGTTGCCGCTGGAGCGGTTGGCCTTGTCAAAGCTGCTTTTGAAAATGAAGGGAATACCCAGCGCAGACGTGATTTCTTTCAGCGTGCCGGCGGTGTCCATTTGCAACTGCTCAGATTCGATAACGCAAGGTCCTGCGATCAAAAAAAAGCGATGTTCCAGTCCAATATCGAATCCACACAAATTCATAGTACCCCCACGCTTGTCACTGCGTGTACTGCGCTGCCTCCCGAGAGGGCGCGGCCTTGCTGGGGGCGGCCCGGCGCGGCGGCCATCAGGCAACTACCTTCAGATTTTTGCCTGCGGCTTGGTGGTCCAACGCAGCTTTGATGAAGGCGTTGAACAGAGGGTGGCCATTCCAAGGTGTGGACTTGAATTCTGGGTGGAACTGCACGCCAATAAACCAGGGGTGTACAGCTTTGGGCAACTCAACCATTTCTGTCAATTGCTCGCGCTGGGTCAGCGCAGAGATCACTAAGCCAGAGGCACGCAATTGATCGAGAAAGTTGACGTTGGCTTCATACCTGTGGCGGTGGCGTTCGGTTACGACATCGCCATAAATTTCGTGTGCCAGGGTGCCCTTGGCTACGTCGGAGCTTTGTGCACCTAAGCGCATGGTGCCGCCCAGATCGGAATTTTTGTTGCGGGTCTTGATGGTGCCGTCGGCGTCTTTCCACTCGGTGATCAGGGCAATGACGGGGTTCGGGCTGTCGGGTTCAAATTCGGTGCTGTTTGCATCTTTGAGCCCCGCCACATGGCGCGCAAACTCAATGGTGGCCACTTGCATCCCCAAGCAAATGCCCAAGTACGGCACCTTGCTTTCCCGCGCAAAGCGGGCCGCACAAATCTTGCCCTCTATGCCGCGCTTGCCAAAGCCGCCAGGTACCAACACGGCGTCGAACTTGGCGAGACGGGACACGCTGTCGGGCGTGATGGTTTCTGAGTCGATGTATTCGATCTTGACCTTGGCATGGTTCTTCATGCCGGCGTGTCGCAGTGCTTCGTTGAGCGATTTGTAGCTGTCACTCAAATCAACATACTTGCCCACCATGGCGATACTGACCTCAGCCTGTGGGTGTGCGGTTTCGTACACCAGATCGTCCCAGCGTTTGAGATTGGCTGGTGGGGTGTTCAGTCGTAGCTTGTCGCAGATCAGGCCGTCAAGGCCCTGTTCGTGCAACATGCGTGGCACTTTGTAAATGGTGTCCACATCCCACATGCTGATGACGCCCCATTCGGCCACATTGGAGAAAAGCGAAATCTTGGATCGCTCTTCTTGTGGAATGGGGCGGTCAGCGCGGCAAATCAGCGCGTCGGCCTGGATACCGATCTCGCGCAATTGTTTGGCGGTGTGTTGTGTGGGCTTGGTCTTGAGTTCACCCGCAGCTGCAATCCAGGGCACATAACTCAGGTGCACAAAGGCGCTGTTGTTGGGGCCCATCTTCAGGCTCATCTGGCGCACGGCTTCCAGGAACGGCAGGGATTCAATATCGCCGACGGTGCCACCAATCTCAACAATGGCGACGTCCACCGCGTCGGGTTCGCCAAATCGCGCGCCACGTTTGACGAATTCCTGGATTTCGTTGGTAACGTGGGGGATGACCTGCACGGTCTTGCCCAAGTAGTCGCCACGACGCTCTTTGTCGAGCACGCTCTTGTAAATCTGGCCAGTGGTGAAGTTATTGGAGCGGCGCATGCGCGTTTCAATGAAGCGCTCATAGTGGCCAAGGTCCAGATCGGTCTCGGCGCCGTCATCGGTGACAAAAACTTCGCCGTGCTGCAGGGGTGACATGGTGCCCGGATCCACATTCAGGTAGGGATCGAGCTTGATGAGGGTGACTGTCAGGCCCCGCGATTCCAGAATCGCAGCGAGGGAGGCTGAGGCGATTCCCTTGCCAAGGGAAGACACCACACCGCCGGTGACGAAGACAAATTTGGTCATGTCAGAGGGAGCCGGTAAGCTCAGGGAGGTGGTAAACGGAGATTATACCGGGCACGAGCGCCCGAACCATCAAGCTCTGATACATTGCTGGCGATGAAAGATCTCGCAGGAAAACACATTGTTCTGGGTCTCACGGGTGGCATTGCCTGCTACAAGGCTGCAGAGTTGTGCCGCGCACTCGTAAAGGAAGGGGCTACGGTTCAGGTGGTGATGACCGAGGCCGCGGCGCAGTTCATCACGCCAGTCACGATGCAGGCCTTGAGTAACCGACCTGTCTATGGCTCGCAATGGGATGCGCGGGAGCCCAACAACATGGCGCACATTAATTTAAGCCGCGAGGCTGACGCCATTTTGATTGCACCGTGCAGCGCTGACTTTATGTCCAAGCTGTTGCATGGCGGGGCTGATGACCTATTGAGCTTGATGTGTCTCGCACGTCCTCTTGACAAGGTTCCGCTGCTGATAGCCCCCGCGATGAACCGCGAAATGTGGGACCACCCGGCCACCGTGCGCAACCGGGCGCAATTGCAAGCCGATGGTTGCGTGGTGCTCGGTGTGGGAACGGGCGATCAGGCATGCGGCGAAACCGGTGATGGACGCATGCTGGAGCCCATGGAGTTGCTGCAAGACGTCATTGCTTTTTTTCAGCCTAAGCTGCTGGCGGGGCAAAACGTTTTGATCTCCGCGGGACCGACCTTTGAAGCGATCGACCCCGTGCGCGGCATCACTAATCGCTCCAGTGGAAAGATGGGCTTCGCCATTGCGCGCGCTGCGCAGGAGGCGGGGGCGCAGGTGACGCTGGTGGCAGGTCCCGTGGCATTACCCACACCACGGGGCGTGCAGCGTGTAGATGTTCAATCTGCATCAAATATGCTCGTAGCCCTCGTGGAATGTGCGCAAGCAGCTACTGTTTTTATAGCTACCGCAGCGGTGGCTGATTGGCGACCAGCCCAGGTGGCGGATCAAAAAATCAAAAAGGACGGGTCCGGTCAGCCACCTGCGTTAGCGTTTGTTGAGAACACCGACATTCTTTCCACGGTGGCACAGTCGCCGCGTGCGCAAACCGGCGAACTGTATTGTGTGGGGTTTGCAGCGGAGAGCCACGATTTGCTGGCCCATGCCACGGCCAAACGCGTTCGCAAGGGCGTTCCGCTGTTGGTCGGTAATATCGGTCCAGCGACCTTTGGTCAAGACGACAATGCCTTGTTGTTGGTTGACGCTGACGGTGCCCGGGAGCTTGCGCACAACACCAAGTTGGTACTGGCCAGACAACTCGTGGCAGAAATCGCCAGCCGGTTGCCGACCGCTGAAAAAGCCGTTTTGCGCTAAGCGACTGCTTCCAACGCCACGCAGAACCTCAAAAATTTCGATCAACGTTTCTATAGCAAGCCCAAAAAATTCACCATGAACATTGATGTAAAAATTCTCGATAGTCGGCTCGTCGAGCAGATGCCCGCTTACGCCACGCCGGGCAGCGCAGGATTGGACTTGCGTGCCTGCCTGGCTGAACCACTCACCTTGGCACCCAACGCCTGGCAACTGGTACCAACGGGCATGGCCATCTATTTGGAGGATCCCGGCTACGCCGCGCTTATCCTGCCGCGGTCGGGCCTCGGGCACAAGCACGGCATTGTGCTGGGCAATTTGGTGGGCTTAATTGATAGCGATTACCAAGGGCAATTGATGGTCAGCGCCTGGAATCGCAGTGAAGTCCCATTCACGATCGCGCCCATGGAGCGGATTGCCCAACTGGTTATCGTGCCAGTGGTTCAGGCGCAATTCAATGTGGTCAATGAATTCCCCGTGTCGCAGCGTGGCGAAGGCGGCTACGGGTCTACTGGTAAGCAGTAGTCTTTCACTCGTTCCGACTGCTCACGCGCCCGCAAAGGACCTAGGGTACGTATTTTCGTTCGTGTCCTCCGCCCTGCGGGTTCCTCCTTGACCTCACTACAGTACGCACCCCATGCCCTTTGCTGGAGGTATTTGGAGCGCATCTTCGTCGGATTGATCAGTGTAAAAGGCCGTCGGGTGCTTGGGTGTCGGCTGCGACCTGCAATTTGAAAAAACCAGTACCACAACTACCACGCCCGATTTCATCTTCGGTGGCTTCACGAACTGCTTCGACCTTCAGTGCGATGCGGATGGCAATGCCAGCCAATGGATGGTTTCCGTCGATGACGATGTGGTCCGGGTAGATGTCGGTGACAGTAAATAACGCATCGCGCGGCGCATGGGGATTGCATCCTTCGGGCAAGGCGTTGCCTTCCATGGTCTGGCCAACTTGTAGCCCATCCGGAAACAGGTGACGGGGTTCCAAAAAAAGCAACTGGTCGTTGAAATCGCCAAACCCTTGCTCAGGTTCAATCTGCAATTCAATGCTGGCTCCGGCGGTGTGGCCTTGCAAGCTTTCTTCGATGATGGGTAGCAAATCATTGCCACCAACTAAAAATTCCACTGGTTCGTCTAGTACGTCCAGTTCTTCCCCCAAGGTGTCTTTCAGCGTCCAGGTGAGGGCAACGACGCATTGTTGAGTGATTTCCATAGGAGAATTGTCCCATGAACATCGATGAACCCCTGCAGCTCCTGGGTGGCCTAAGTCCCAATACTTTTATGCGACGCCATTGGCAGAAAAAGCCACTGCTCATTCGCCAGGCTATTCCGGGCTTTAAGCCACCCCTTGATCGCTCGCACCTGATTAACTTGGCATCGCAGGACGAGGTGCAGTCCCGTCTCGTGCAGCAACCACACCCGGAGGGTGGAAAACCTTGGCGGTTTCAACATGGCCCCTTTGCTCGCAAGTCCTTGCCGCCATTGAAACAGTCAGGTTGGACCCTTTTGGTCCAGGGGGTCGATCTTCTTGACGACCGTGTTCACGCACTGTTGAACCAGTTTCGTTTTGTTCCGGATGCACGGCTCGATGACCTGATGATCAGCTATGCCACCGATGGTGGCGGCGTCGGGCCTCATTTTGATAGTTACGACGTGTTTCTCCTGCAGGCGCATGGACAAAGGCGTTGGCGCATTGGCAGGCAAAAGGACCTTAGCTTGCAGCCCAATATGCCGCTCAAAATTTTGGCGAACTTTGAGCCTGAGATGGAGTTTGTACTCGACCCGGGCGACATGCTGTACTTGCCACCGCGGTATGCGCATGACGGAATCGCGGTCGGCGAGTGCATGACTTATTCTGTGGGCTTTCGCGCACCGGCACGGGGCGAACTCGCCAGTGAACTGCTGCAACGCTTGGCAGAAGATGCCATGGACGCGGTTGGTGACACGCTGTACCGCGATACCAAGCAACCTGCGGTTGTGCACAGTGGGGAGATTCCGGACACTTTGGTCGACTTCGCACGCGACGCGCTCAATGATGCGCTGAATGATCCATCAGACCTGCGCAGGGCATTGGGGGAATACTTTAGCGAACCCAAGGGCCATGTTCATTTTGAAGCGACAGCGGTAGATGGGCTGCAAGGATCGCTCACGTTGGATCGACGCACCCGCATGCTCTATGACCAGCAGCATGTCTTTATCAATGGTGAGAGCTTTCTAGCTTCTGGGCGCGATGCGCAACTGATGCGCGCGCTCGCGGATGCACGTTGTTTGGACGCAAAGGCTGTTGCGCGCGCGAGTGCAGGGGCGCGTGCGCTATTGCTGGATTGGTGTGAAGCGGGGTGGATCTGTGTCGAACCCTGAAGCGCCCCAACGTGGGTTGGCGGGCGCATTCTCCGGTCCAACGGAATTTGCACAGACGATACGCGATGCGTTGGAGCGTGCCGCCAACGAAGGGTGGCCTTTGATGGTGTGGAGCGATCCAGATTTTGAAGATTGGCCACTGGGAGAGCGGCTCGTGGTCGAGTCGTTGCAGGCATGGGCCCGCAGCGGACGGCAACTCATACTCCTGGCCCATCGGTACGACGCCATGGTCCGATACAAACCACGCTTCGTGAGCTGGCGCAAGACTTGGGACCATATTATTGAGTGTCGCGTCTGCAAGAACCTTGATGCCGGGGAAGTGCCCAGCGCTCTATGGAGCCCACATTGGGCTCTGCGGCGCTTAGACATTGAGCGCATCAAAGGCCTTGCTGGTTTGGACCCAGCGTCACGGGTGATGCTGAAGGAGTTATTGGATGAATGTCGTCGGCAAAGTTCACCCGGGTTTCCGGCATCCATTTTGGGCTTATGACGGTTACATAGAGGGTTTTCCCGTGTTTTTGATTTTCAATACTGTATAATCGGGGGTTAGGCAAAAAGAGATCGAATGCTTTTTGTCTGAGTCCAGGCGGCCTGCTGCTTTGACAATTTCCAAAAATTGTTTCGTTAACTCACTCTAGTTTTTAAAAATGAACAAATCACTCGTCTTGGCAGCTGTTATTGCTGCCGCTGCCTTGGCCGCTTGCGGTAAGAAAGAAGAAGCTCCTGCTCCTGTAGCTGCTCCAGCTCCAGCCGCTGCTCCAGCTCCAGTAGCTGCTCCAGCTGCATCCGCTCCTGCAGCGGACGCTTCTGCTCCTGTTGCTGCTGCTTCTGCCGCCGCTCCAGCTGCTGCTGCTTCCGAGCCAGCCAAGAAGTAATTCTTGACCGCAAAAAAATAGCCACCGCAAGGTGGCTTTTTTTTGTCCTTCAGTTCCAACCACAAGGTCTCCAAGCCTTGTGGGGAACCATATGCATGCGGCCTTATTTGATATCGTCGCCTATGACTTTCACGATCCGTTGAGCGATACCAGAGGTTTCTGCCGCACCCTTCGAGTCCAAGACTGATACGTTCGTTACGTTGCCTGCACCACGCACGACAATTTGGAATTTGGCGACGTCTGTCTTGTCCGCGGTCCGGAATAGTTTCTCGAAAAAGCCCGGTTCTGTTTTGTCGGCATTGAGTGGAACGTAGCGCACAAAATAGATGCCTTGTTTGCGATCCCGGTCTTCTACAGTAAAGCCTGTTCGATCCAAAGCCAGGCCCACACGGCGCCAAGCGCTTTCAAATCCTTCTTCAATACGCAAAACGGGCTGACCATTTTCGGTTGCAATTTCGGCAGTCTTCTTGACTGGTGTCGCCGTGGTGGCAACCAGCGTCTTGGCTTGTGGTTCGCTTGCGCCCAGTCGGACCATCAAGCGGCGCATAAATTCCACTTCAAGCTCTGGGTCTGCTGCGCGTGGCTGCCACATTGTGCTTCCGGAGGCCTCGCTCACCGAGGTTGTTAGCGTTTCGACCATGCCGCGATGGGTAATGAAAATCTCGGTTTCCCCATTGGCATTGCGCTCGATACGCGTGCGGAACTTGTCCCGTTCAGGCGTGGAATAGACAGAGTCAAACAGCTTTCCGAGCGAGGCGCGAATGAAGTCCTGTGGAATCTTGGCGCGATTTTCTGCCCAATCGGTTTCCATGATGCCCAAGGCATTTTCATCCACGGTCAACACAAACCCGTTTTCTTGCCAAAAATCTTTTATCGGTCCCCACAGCTTGTCGGCAGGACGCTTCACCACGAGCCACCGCTGATTGCCCATACGTTCAATGCGCGCGTCCCCTAAATCAGCGACAGCGATACTGGGCGTCGAAGAGCTTGTGTTTTTGCCCGAAAGAAAACTAGACGCAGACACGGCACCGCCAACCACTGAGTAATGTGTGTCTTTCGATAATTGTGTGAGATCAGGTGGAACCTCTAGTGACGGTGCCTTTACATTGCTGGCACTGCGGTAGTCGACCTTTTCGCCCTCCACGACTGAGCAGGCTGTCAGTGATATCGCTACGCTTACCAGCGTCAATTTGAATAAAGGGTTCACAGAAATCCTCGAAATGGAAAAAGGGACTCAGAGCAAGCCGGTAGCGCGCATGGCGCGTTCAAGCGTGGGTCTATTGTCTTCGGTCAAAAGGGTCAAAGGCAGCCGCATTGCATCTTTACACAAGCCCATCCGTGCAGCGGCCCATTTGACGGGAATCGGGTTGGATTCTACGAAAAGTGCCTTGTGCAACGGTAACAGCTGGAATTGAATTTCCATGGCACGTTTCACATTGCCTGCGATTGCTGCCACGCACAGCTCATGCATAAGACGCGGTGCGACGTTGGCGGTTACACTGACGTTTCCATGCCCACCACATAACATGAGTGCGACGGCAGTGGGGTCGTCTCCAGAGTAAATGGCGAATCCTTTTGGCGCTTCGCGAATCAGCCACTGGGCCCGCTCGATATTGCCAGTGGCTTCCTTGATGCCGACAATACCGGGAACTTGGGTCAGTCGGATGACCGTGTCATGGGCCATATCGGCAACGGATCGACCGGGAACGTTGTACAAGACTACTGGCAAATCTACAGCCTCTGCGATGGCCTTGAAGTGCTGGTATTGACCTTCTTGGGTGGGCTTGTTGTAGTACGGGACGACTTGAAGCTGGCAATCTGCCCCGACTTTTTTTGCAAACCGAGCCAGTTCTATCGCCTCCGCAGTAGAGTTTGCACCACAACCAGCCATGATAGGCACGCGCCCCGCTGATTGCTCTACAGACACGCGGATGATTTCACAATGCTCTTCGACGTTGACAGTTGGCGACTCACCAGTGGTGCCCACTACGCCAATGCAGTCCGTTCCTTCGGCGATATGCCAATCAATGAGCTTGCGCAACGCTGGGTAGTCCACGGAGCCATCGTCGTGCATGGGCGTGATGAGCGCAACAATACTGCCTTGGATTGGGCCTTGAGGTGTGTTCATGTCAATCAATATTTCGGTAATCGGCTATTTTAGCGAGTTGAAGTCAGCGCGAATTGTCGGTGAAGCTTGCTTACTGAGTAGGCGTATTGGACGTCAGCCCGAGACGCCGCAATAGCGGCAAAGTCGCGTGATCATCCAGGGGGCGAACCGCAGCGATTCGTTGGACAAAGCGAGGCGACTCGTCAATGTATCCGTGTTCATAGCCAACAACGTGAAATTCCGCGCATGCTTGCAATAGTTCGGTTGGTCTCAAAAGGAAATCCGGGCGCGTAGGTCGCCCAAAGGTTTCGTTTCCGTGCGCAAACGTCTCGTATAGCAGGACTCCGCCCGGCGCTACGCTCCTGACAAGTGTTTCCAGTAGAGGCCGCCACAGGTAGTTGGTGACGACAACAGCACCAAAGGTGCGAAGCACCCCATTGGATTGCAAAGGCCAAGGGCTGTTCTCTATGTCGGCACACAGCAATTCTGCACAGGGTACGTGGAGCCGGGCCTGACTGATGTCTCTATCAACCCCTGTCACCCTGTGATCCCGTTCTGCGAACCACGCCAGATGACGGCCATTGCCGCACGCCACGTCGAGAACGTTTGCTTCGCGCTCCAGCAAGTGTGTCCAGCGAACAATCCAGTCAGACGGGGTCAAAAGCAAGCCCACACTTGGTTTGCCATTTGCACCATGAAGTCGGGTCGTGTGTACAACAGAAAAACTGCTGCCAATAGGGCAATGGCCACAATTCCAGCAATGACGCGATGGCGTAGGGTCATGGTGCTGTGGCTTCTCGAAACGCTGTGCGATTAATAGCAGCCTCCTTGACGGGCAAATTGATCAAAGCTGCAGCAACACCCAATGCAATGGCGATATACCAGACGATGTCATAGCTCCCTGTCTTGTCATACAAAAAGCCGCCCAACCACACGCCCATAAAGGAACCAATTTGATGACTAAAAAATACAAATCCACCCAGCATGGACAGATGCGCGACGCCAAAAATCTGTGCCACTGTCGCGTTGGTTGGGGGCACCGTTGAAAGCCACAGCAGCCCCATCACCGCCGAGAACGCATATACGCTGGCAGGCGTGAGCGGTGCCAGCAAAAATAAACTGATGGCGATGGCGCGAGCGAAGTAAATGAAGGCCAGGATGTTCTTCTTGGCCATTTTTTGACCCAGAACGCCAGCAGCATAGGTTCCAAATACATTGAACAAGCCGATGAGTGCCAGGGCATAGCTGGCCACCTGCGGAGACAGGCCTTTGTCCTTGAGGTAGCTTGGCATATGGACGCCAATGAAAACGACCTGAAAGCCACACACAAAATAGCCTGCCATCAGCAACTGAAAGCTGGGGTATCGAAAAGCTTCACGCAGGGCCTGTCCAATGCTTTGTTCCCGCACGGGCGCGCCACCACCCGTGAAGGCACCTTCGCGGAGCCCCCAAGCCAATGGAATCATCAGCATTGACGCCAGCCCCAGCAACATCAGTGCCTGTTGCCAACCAAAATGCGTGATAAGAAATCCCTCAGTCGGCACCATCAGAAACTGCCCAAAAGAGCCGGCTGCTGCCGCCACGCCCATGGCCCAAGAGCGCTTGTCAGCCGAGACATTGCGGCCGATAACCCCATAAATCACAGCATAAGTGGTGCCCGCTTGGGCGATGCCAATCAAGACGCCAGCGCTGAGTGAAAACAGCAGTGGCGTGCTGGCGTGGGCCATACCTGCCAAACCCAATCCATACAGCAAGGCCCCAATGATGATGACCTTAAACGCACCAAAGCGGTCCGCTGCCATCCCGGCAAAAATCCCGGTAATACCCCACACCAGGTTTTGAATGGCTAAGCCAAACGCAAAAGTCTCGCGTGTCCAGCCTTGGTCCTGTGTCATGGGCTGCAACCACAAACCAAAACCGTGGCGTATGCCCATAGAAAGGGTCACGATCGTGGCGCCGCAAGCCAGAACTTGGAGCATCGATAGGGGTTTGGAACTTGGCAGCATCGGCGGATTGTCGCCAATTTGGGCCTTCTGTGCTCTAGCGCACAGTGCTGCAATGCACCAATGGCTGTATATAACAACAGCTCAGTGCCGTGGATTGATTACAATGCCCGGCTATGTCAGCTAAACCCACCTCCGTTACGCCCGAATATTCCGAAGGCTCCATCCGCGTTCTCAAGGGCTTGGAGCCCGTCAAGCAGCGGCCTGGGATGTACACCCGAACCGACAATCCGCTGCACGTCATCCAGGAGGTTCTCGACAACGCGGCCGACGAAGCGCTGGGCGGCTATGGAAAGAAAATCAAGGTTACCGTCCACACAGACGGTTCCGTAGCCATTGAAGATGATGGGCGAGGCATTCCTTTCGGCATGCACCCTGAGGAGAAGGCCCCTGTGATTGAGTTGGTGTTCACCCGTTTGCATGCGGGCGGAAAGTTCGACAAGGGTAAGGGTGGAGCCTACAGTTTTTCAGGTGGGTTGCATGGTGTCGGCGTTTCCGTGACCAATGCCCTGGCCAAGCGACTAGAGGCTACGTCGTACCGTGAAGGGCAAGTCGCGGTATTGGTGTTCGAAAATGGCGACGTGACCCAGGCTTTGCAAACGCGCAAAATTGCCGAAGGTGATCGAAAATCTGGGACCACGGTCCGTGTCTGGCCCGATGCCAAATACTTTGAGTCAGCGGCTTTGCCGATGGCCGAATTGACCCACTTGCTGCGTAGCAAAGCCGTGCTGATGCCAGGCGTCAGTGTTTCGCTGCTGATTGAAAAAACCAAAGAAACCCAAACATGGATTTACAAGGGCGGCTTACGTGATTATTTGACGCAAACCCTCAACGGCGACCCCGTCATTCCGCTGTTTGAAGGCGAAGGTTTTGCTGACAATCAGAGCGACAACTTTGCCGAAGGCGAGGGTGCTGCATGGGCCGTGGCCTTTACTGAAGATGGTCAGCCCGTGCGGGAAAGTTACGTCAATCTGATTCCCACCAGCGCGGGAGGTACCCATGAGAGTGGCCTGCGCGATGGGCTCTTTACAGCGGTCAAAGGTTTTATTGAATTGCATTCGCTCTTGCCCAAAGGCGTGAAGCTGATGCCCGAAGACGTGTTTGCACGTGCAAGCTACGTTTTGTCGACAAAAGTGCTGGATCCTCAGTTTCAAGGCCAGATCAAGGAACGGCTCAATTCACGTGATGCGGTGCGTCTTGTCTCGAGCTTTGTACGCCCGGCGCTGGAACTGTGGCTGAACCAGCATGTCGAGTACGGTAAGAAGTTGGCAGAATTGGCGATCAAGGCTGCGCAGAGTCGTCAGAAGGCTGGGCAAAAAGTTGAAAAGCGTAAAAGCTCAGGTGTCGCTGTTCTGCCCGGCAAGCTGACCGACTGCGAGAGTAGGGATACGGCGTACAACGAGGTGTTTTTGGTCGAGGGTGACTCGGCAGGCGGCAGCGCCAAAATGGGTCGTGACAAAGAGAATCAGGCTATCTTGCCGTTGCGCGGCAAGGTTCTCAATACGTGGGAGGTCGACCGTGATCGATTGTTCGCCAACACCGAAATCCACGATATTTCGGTCGCCATTGGTGTCGATCCGCATGGCCCCAACGACATGCCGGACCTGTCTGGCTTGCGCTATGGCAAAGTGTGCATTCTGAGTGACGCGGACGTCGATGGCTCTCACATTCAGGTGCTGCTCCTCACGTTGTTCTTTCGCCATTTCCCCAAGCTGATCGAGACCGGCCACGTGTTCGTAGCGCGTCCACCGCTTTTTCGCGTGGATGCGCCCGCACGCGGCAAAAAGCCAGCCAGCAAAGCCTATGCGCTGGACGAAGGTGAGCTCACCGCCATTCTGGACAAACTGCGCAAAGAAGGGGTGCGCGAATCCGCATGGAGCATCAGCCGTTTCAAGGGGTTGGGTGAAATGAATGCTGAACAGCTTTGGGACACGACCTTGAATCCTGATACGCGCCGCCTGTTGCCGGTGACGCTAGGTGCCATTGACTTCGGTGCGACAGAGACCTTGATCGCCAAACTCATGGGCAAGGGCGAAGCTGCTGCACGGCGGGAACTGATGGAATTGCATGGCGACTCTGTTGAGGTAGATGTCTGATGGAGAGTCGCGTGAAAACTTTATTGGCCTGCCTTGTTGTGCTGGCCAGCCATACGGCCCATGCCGATATGTGGATATATACGGATCCACAGGGTGTGAAACATTTTGCTTCCAGTCAGCTGGACAAGCGCTACGCGCTGATTTTTCGCGCCATGCCGGCTCCCAGTGTTGATTCATCAGAGGTGGTTGCGGGCCGCGCTCCAGCAGAAACACGTGCAACCGATTTTTCGGCCAAGAGCTTGGTTGCCATGGAAATTTCACCAGGCTTCATGGCTGTTAAGGAGCATTTGCGGACCGCTGCTGATTCCAATAAGCTGGACGTAGCACTTTTGCAATCCGTTATACATACAGAATCCCGTTTTAACCCCGGTGCTGTATCGCCCAAAGGTGCCATTGGCCTCATGCAAGTGATGCCTGCTACTGCGCAGCGTTATGGCCTAGCCAATGACCGCAGTGGTACCGTGGTTGACAAGTTGCGGGACCCCAAGACCAATATCCAAACTGGTGCACGCTATCTGCGCGATTTGATGAATATGTTTCCCGGTCAATTGGAGTTGGCTGTTGCCGCCTACAACGCGGGTGAAGGTGCTGTGCAAAAGGCCGGCAACAAGATTCCCAATTTCAAAGAAACACAGGACTACGTACGCTCCGTCATGCAGCTTTACAAACGGCTTAATCCACAGGCTCGCGCCGTGCCTGCCGAGATTTCCGGTGGTCGCGTGAAGGGACAGTTCCACGGTGCAAATGCAAACGTTAATTTGCAGTGGGACGAGGTCAGCAGACAAGCCAAGAATGATTCACACACCGCAAAAACTTGGCGTGACCCCCTGCACGCCAACGATCTGGTGATTGGTTTGACCGAAACCACCAAGGCTGTGCAGCCCCTCACCGAATTGTCGAATTAATTAGTTTCCATGACCGACCAACCGATTCTTGAACTCGTGCCCGAACCGCCCCGTGATGGCGGTGACGATGACCTCAACCTGGCCACTTACGCGCAGCGAGCCTACCTCGAATATGCGCTGAGTGTGGTCAAAGGCCGCGCCTTGCCCGACGTGTGCGATGGCCAAAAGCCGGTGCAGCGGCGCATTTTGTATTCGATGTCCCGCATGGGCTTGGGTTTTGGTGGGCCCAATGGCAACACCGGCGCGCGCCCGGTCAAGAGCGCGCGGGTCGTGGGTGATGTATTGGGCCGCTTCCATCCGCACGGTGACCAGGCTGCATACGATGCACTGGTGCGTATGGCGCAGGATTTTTCGCAACGCTACCCGCTGATTGATGGACAAGGCAATTTTGGAAGCCGCGATGGCGATGGCGCTGCCGCCATGCGGTACACCGAAGCCCGCTTGGCCAAAATCACCAGCCTGCTGCTCGATGAGATCGATATGGGTACGGTCGATTTTCAGCCCAACTACGATGGGTCGACTGAAGAGCCCCGCCAATTGCCGGCACGCTTGCCGTTTTGCCTGCTCAATGGAGCCAGCGGCATTGCGGTTGGGCTAGCCACCGAGATTCCCAGCCACAACCTGCGCGAGATTGCCGACGCCTGTGTGGCACTGATCAAGACCCCAGCGCTATCCGATGATGCTCTGGCTGCCCTCGTCCCTGGCCCTGATTTTCCGGGCGGCGGACAAATCATCAGCAGCGCCACTGACATTGCCGATGCCTACCGCACCGGTCGTGGCTCTCTCAAGGTGCGGGCCCGTTGGAAGATTGAAGACCTGGCACGCGGTCAGTGGCAGCTCGTTGTCACTGAGCTGCCCCCTGGCGTCAGCAGCCAACGCGTGCTCGAAGAGATTGAAGAACTGACCAATCCCAAAGTTAAGGCCGGCAAAAAGGCCTTGTCGCAAGACCAGAACCAACTGAAGGCAAGTGTGTTGTCGGTCTTGGACGTGGTGCGTGATGAATCCAATAAGGACGCTGCCGTGCGTCTGGTATTCGAGCCCAAAACCAGCCGCATCGAACAGCAAGAATTGATCACCGCGCTGCTGGCCCACACCAGCCTGGAAACGTCTTCCCCCATCAATCTGACCATGATTGGTCTCGACGGGCGCCCCACGCAAAAGTCGTTACGCCAGATGCTGAGCGAGTGGATTGCGTTTCGGCAAACCACCATTGAAAGGCGCTCGCAGCACCGCTTGTCCAAGGTACTGGACCGCATCCATATTCTGGAGGGCCGTCAGACCGTTTTATTGAATATCGACGAGGTCATCGCCATCATCCGCCAGTCGGACGAACCCAAGGCGGCGCTGATCGAGCGCTTCAAGCTGTCAGATCGTCAGGCTGAGGACATTCTGGAGATCCGACTGCGCCAGTTAGCGCGGCTGGAAGCCATCAAAATTGAACAGGAACTGTCAGAGCTGCGCAGCGAGCAGGGCAAACTGGAAGAAATCCTAGGCAACCCTACAGCGCTACGCCGCCTGATGGTCAAAGAGATTGAAGCGGACGCCAAAACGTTTGCCGATCCACGGCGCACGCTGATCCAGACCGAGAAAAAGGCGGTGCTGGAGATCAAGGTGGTGGATGAACCTGTGACCGTGGTCATCAGTCAGAAGGGTTGGGTGCGCACCCGCACCGGGCATGGGCATGAAGCTACTTCGTTTGCCTTCAAAGCGGGCGATGGACTGTATGGCACGTTTGAATGCCGCAGTGTGGACACCCTGCTGGTGTTTGGTTCCAACGGCCGTGTCTACTCTGTGGCCGTGTCGTTGCTGCCTGGCGGGAGGGGCGACGGCCAGCCCGTTACCACCTTGTTGGAACTGGAAACTGGCACGCAGCTGTTGTACTACTTTGCGGGGCCCGCTAGTGCAACGTTATTGCTCAGCAGCAGCGCAGGGTATGGCTTCATGGCCACGGTGGAAAACATGGTGTCGCGCCAAAAGGCCGGCAAAGCGTTCTTGACCTGCAATGCAGGCGAGGCGCCTTGCTGTCCGTCACTGGTATCCGGTGCCCATGGCTCGGTCACCGTTTCGGGTACTGCGGCGACCATGGTGCCGGCGGCCACGCATGTCGCGTGCGCGTCCACGGGCGGACGCATCCTTACGTTTGAAATTGCGGAACTGAAATCCATGGCCAACGGTGGCCGTGGACTGATGCTGATTGACCTGGAAGCCAAAGATACATTGGCTGGCGCAGCTGCCTACACGCGCAGTGTGCGCATTGCAGGCATCGGCCGCGGCGGCAAAGAGCGAGAAGAGACGCTGGAAATTCGTAGCCTGAACAACGCCCGCGCAGCACGCGCACGCAAGGGTAAAGCGGCGGACTTGGGTTTCAAGCCGAATGCGGTTACGCGGATTGAATAGTTGGCATATTGGCCTGTAGCCCTCGTGAAACATGCGTGACTAGCTATTAAAATCATAGCATTTTGTTGCGAAGATCATCGTGCACAAATGAAAAAATTGTGCACGATGTGCGTCAAAGCTAGGCCTTACACTTGGGCTCGGGGCATCTGATGCCCCCACGCCATGCCTGGTTCACCCTCATTGCACTCTTGCCGGTGTTGTGTCTGATGCGCAAAAGCATTTTTCCAACGCCGCAATGCAGGCTTTTTGGAGCGGTGCCATGCCTGGTTACCAAGTTAAATTTGAGTCGCATCGACTGGGTGCTTCCCAATTTGAAATCCGTTCGTTGTTGGACCGCCAGCAATATGCTGATGCAGATGGTGCTGCTGAAGCAGCGGGCATTTCATCGGCGTCCTGGCCTTTGTTTGGCATGGTTTGGCCGTCTGCGCGCATGTTGGCCAACGCCATGCAGACGCAAGACATTACGGGCAAGCGCATTCTGGAGGTGGGCTGTGGGCTTGCGTTGGCCAGTTTGGTCATCCATCGGCGCTTAGGTGATATCACGGCCAGCGATTGCCACCCACTGACAGAAAATTTTCTGGCAGCCAACGTGCGCTTGAACCATCTGCCGGACCTGAAATACCAAACAGGACACTGGGGCCGCCAGAATCCTGCCTTGGGTCAGTTTGATCTCATCATTGCCAGCGATGTGCTGTACGAGCGTGACCAACCGGAGGTGCTTTCGCAGTTTATTGACCGGCATTGTGCACACTCCGTTCATGTCATTGTGCTGGACCCCGATCGGGGCAATGGCGGACACTTTTCGCAAAAAATGGTTGCGCTGGGTTTTGAATACAGTGCACAACGTGCCAGCAAATATCAATATACCGGTGAGGCTTACAAAGGTCATTTTCTAAACTTTCAACGGACTGGTCCTAGTCCTCAGGAATCTGCATGACACAACCACCCCAAGCACAACCGTTGCACCGTGATATCTTGAAACTGGGTTGGGTCAGCTTCCTGACCGACTTGAGCTCGGAGATGGTGTTTTCCGTGTTTGCGATCTTTTTCACCACCGTCGCGGGAGCGTCGGCTTCGCTGCTGGGCTTGATTGAGGGGTTGGCAGATTTTTCCGCCTCATCGCTCAACTATCTGGCCGGGTGGCTGTCGGACCGTGGTGGAAAGCGCAAGGCATTTGTGATTGCGGGTTACGGATTTTCAACGCTGGCCAAGACAATTTTGCTCGTTAGTACGTCGGTGCTGGGCCTGAGTTTGTTTCGCGTCATTGAGCGGCTCGGCAAAGGATTTAGGGGCCCACCGCGCGATGCCTGGCTGTCTGCTGTTGCGAATCCTGCATCGCGTGGGTATGCTTTTGGCGTGCACAAAGCAATGGACAAGGCTGGCGCAGTATTGGGCCCGCTGGTAGCTTACGGGCTGTTGTCATGGCTGGGCGAGACGCCGGATGGCTATCGCATGTTGTTTTGGGCCGCTTGTGTGCCAGCGGTGTTGGCGATCATCGTTCTTGCGTTTCTTCAGGATCAACCAGGCGAACCGCGCAAACGCGAATCTGTGCAAGACAACTGGAAACAGCTGAGCCCGGGTTTCAAGCGATTCCTTCTGCCAGCAGGCGTATTCGCTTTGGGCTATTTCAGTTTGGGGTTTCTGCTGCTCAAGGCGCAGAGTGCTGGCTTTAGTGCCAGTCACATCGTGTTGCTGTATGCCTTGTTCAATGCAACCTGCGTGATGGTGGCACCCTGGGCAGGCAAGCTCGGCGACGCGGTGGGGCGCCGGCATGTGGTGCTGTTGGGCTATGCACTCTACGGCGCAATCAACCTTGCTTTGGTGTTTGCACAAAGCCGTTGGGAAATCATTGTGGTGTTCGCCTTTTATGGCCTGTTTTATGCGGTGGAAGATTCGCAAAGCAAAGCGTTGATTGCCGACATTGAACATGACAGGCGGGCCACGGCAATCGGCGTCTATAACTTTGTGACGGGCATGTTGTATCTTCCAGCCTCACTCATCGCCGGAGCGCTTTGGGTCGTGGCACCGGCACTGGCGTTTGGTTTGGCCGCTTTGTTGTCCGTGGTAGCGATGGCCGTGTTTGTCTGGGCGAATCCTGCCAGCGTTATTCGGCAGTAACCCGAATTTGCACGAGGCGACGGTGCTCAGAAGATCCCCCGCTGCTGTAGCTTCCTGCACTCGCAGACCGACCGCTAGCGGCAATTGTTACCCATTGATTCATGGGCGCAGTCACTGTCGTGCTGTAGCGTTGGCGGGTGGTTTTTGGTAGGTCTGCACTGGTGCGTTCGTCCACTGCGGATGATTGCACTTCAATTTCCAATTTAACGGGATTTTTGCCGCCACTCCAGTGGGGTATTGCCTGAAAGCTCTGGCCAGCCTCCAGCCACGTGAGCGCCTGCGTTATGCCACCCGCATTGCTGCTGGCTGAGGCGCTGGCTGCGCTGAGCGAGGCACTTTGCGCCTCAAGTTTTTGAACCCATTGCATGGGTATGGATTGCTGGATCTGCAGTGTGGCCTTTTCACCGCTGCGCACGCGGACTTGTTGGGGCAAGAAATCAACGGGTCGATTTGCAGTGCCTACGGTGTATCCCCTGGCAGCAGGGCTGGTTTGGCGTTCTTCACCCTCCTTGACCTGGCGCAGCTCGATTGTCAGGTCGCGCAGGCTTTCACGTACCGTGACATGGTGGGGCTTTTCTGCCCATGCCACGCATGGGGCCAGACACCCCATTGCGGCCACTGTGAGTGTGGCGATCATGCATTTAACGAAAGAGGCTTTCATGGTGATTCCTCACAATCTGCAACAGCGGCATGTCGCAAAACAAGTCTATCGATAAAACGCTTCAACCTTGCCTTTTAACTTGATCAGCATAGGGTTGCCTTTGCGGTCCACGGTTTTGCCCGCAGGAACCTTGACCCAGCCTTCACTGATGCAGTACTCCGCAACGTCAGTACGCTCTTTGTCGTTGAAACGAATGCCAATGTCGTGTTCAAACACCGCAGCTACAAAGTGGGGGCTGCGAGCGTCGGTCGACAAATGGTCGGGAAGGTCAGGGCGTTGTATGGTGTCAGTCATGAAAGGTGTTTCTTTATGCAAAAAATGCTGGGTCAGGCATCCATTCTCCCGCATCCGGCTGGCCACGCTTTGGCATACGCCGAAAGAATGGTCTCCATGCGTGCGTCGTCCTCGGCCGGAAGCCTGCGACGGCCTGCATCTGCATCAAACCAATCCAACGTTCGGCGCACACCATCTCGAAACGCAATGCGTGGTTGAAAGCCAGGTACCGCGCGACGGAGTTTGCTGTTGTCAAAGATGGCAGTGTGCGATTTATCCCCCAGCAAAGTTCCTTCCCATTCGGGGTTCCACGCCATCAGCAAATCAGAGGCAATATGCACGAGTTGCGGTGCAGGAACGCCAGCGGCAGCCGCCGTTTGCATGTAGATTTCGTTCCAAGTAAGGGATTCGTCTGACGTAATCTGGAAGTCTTCGCCCCTTGCAGCCGGATTGCCAAGCAAACCCAACAGGCCTTGCGCAAAGTCGTCTGAGTGCGTGACTGTCCAGACACTGGTTCCATCGCCAGGGACGATCACTGGCTTGCCGCGGCGCATGCGGTCAACCGCCGTGAAATTTTGCCAACCACCTATGGGCAGCAAAATGACGGTTTCGTAGGTGTGTGACGGCCGGATGATCGTGTAACACAAGCGCGACGGGTCCGTTGCGCGCAGCACTTGCTCACACGCAATTTTGTTGCGTGAATACTGCCAGCGCGGGTTCTCCAGCGGGGTGCGCTCGGTAGTGGGGCTAAAAGTGCGCGGCTTGGCGTAGGCGGATGCCGAGCTGAGAAGGACATATTGACCACATCGCCCGGTGAACAAGCGCTTGTCCCGCTCAATGTGTGCGGGTTCAAAGGCAATGAATTGCACCACGGCGTCGAAAAAGTGCCCAGCCAGTGCCTTCGCCGCTGCTGGTTCGTCGTTGATATCGCACGCTAAGTCATGCGCGCCCACGATTCCAGGACGGCCAGGCCGGTGCAGCAACCACAGTTCATGGCCTTGCAGAAGTGCCAGTTTGCTGCACGCGCTACTGATGTTGCCGGTGCCGCCAATAAAGAGAATTTTCATAGTTAATGCAGCACAAGGAATGGTCGGGGATGACTCTGCCACACACAATCAGATGTCAAACTCCTGTTGTTCGACTAAAATAATTGGAGATTAAAAATCTACTTTTTCCTGTTTTGCTGAGAGAAAACAGGAAATATGGACAAGTGACTCAAAGATTTATCCTTAAATTCCTGTCATTTGACTACAAATTGGTGCGTGCGGCAGTCACATTGAAGGAAGATTGAGATGAGTCAAGGTTACCCGAGGTTGTTGGGCGATATCGGCGGGACCAATGCCCGTTGGGCATGGCAGGAGTCAGCCGGCGCTGAGTTGGAAGATATTTCGGTTCAACCCTGCGAGCCAAGTGGTTCCTTGGACACTTCGGCGAACAAATATCTCGCCGCCCATGGGCGCAAAGCGCCGGTCTGGGCCAGCATCGGCATTGCTGCGGCAATTACCAGTGATGAAGTGAAGATGACCAATAGTACTTGGCGCTTTTCTATCTCCGCATTTCAAAAGGCTATGGCGCTAGAGCGTTGCCTCGTCATCAACGACTTCACGGCGTTGGCCATGAGTTTGCCAGCGCTTAAGCCGTCAGAGCTGATCGCAGTGGGAGGCGGAAAGGCGGTGGCGGGCGCGACGATCGCTTTGCTGGGTGCGGGGACGGGCTTGGGTGTGTCAGGTCTGGTGCCGGACGTTACCGGACGGTACAACGCCCTGAGCGGCGAGGGCGGGCACGTCACACTATCGGCTTGCAATGACATCGAATCGGATTTGATAGCCGTGCTACGTAAGAAATTTGACCATGTGAGTGCCGAGCGGGTGCTCTCAGGCGCCGGGCTGGTTAACCTATACCAGGCGGTCTGTGCGATGGAAGGTGTTGTTGCACGTGACCTGGAGCCGTCAGACGTGACGGATGCAGCCATTGCAGCGACCGACGCGCAATGCGTTCAAGCGGTGCACTACTTCACGCGATTTTTAGGTGGCGCGGCCGGAAATCTTGCTCTAACGCTGGGTTCGCTTGGTGGCGTCTATATCGGCGGCGGTGTGGTGCCGCGTTTGGGGGCAGCGTTTGATCATGCAGTCTTTAGGGAGTGCTTTGAGAGCAAAGGGCGTTACCGCGCGTTGTTGGCGACATTGCCTGTGTGGGTGATAACTGCATCTACGCCGGCATTGGTTGGGGCTACGCGCGCACTTGACACCATGCCTTGAGCCTCCGATTCCTGTGGTGGCTGGTTGTTGTGCTTGCCTTGTACTTGGCAAAGTGAGGTTGTTGTGTCTGAACTGCGTTTTGCAAATCCGCGATTGATCGTTGATATTGGCGGGACCTTTGCGCGGTTTGCGCTGGAGGTCGCGCCACATGTTTTTGAACAGGGCGAGTCGCTCGTTTGTCACGAGTTTGCAGACTTTCATGCGGCTGTGTCAGCCTACCTTTCTGGTTTAAAAGGCGTCGGCAAAGGCACCATTCGGCATGCCGCATTGGCCATTGCCAACCCGGTTGCAGAAGACTACGTGCGCATGACCAATTGCCATTGGGAATTTTCCATTGAGCAAATGCGCCAGCGCCTCAACCTTGACAACTTGGTTGTGGTCAATGACTTTACTGCACTGGCCATGGCGTTGCCCAGTCTTACGCCGCGTCAGCGACGCCAGTTTGGTGGCGGTACGGCGGTGCCGCGCAGCGTCGTTGGCCTGATCGGCGCAGGCACTGGCCTTGGAGTTTCAGGGTTGATCCCGGCCGACGATGGTTGGATTGCGCTCGGAACCGAGGGCGGGCATGCGAGCTTTTCGCCCCAGGATGCACGCGAAATCGCCATTCTCCAATACGCGTGGCGCTTCCACGATCACGTGTCGTTCGAGCGACTGCTGTCGGGGCCAGGAATTGAACTCATTTTCCGGGCTTTGGCAGACCATGCAGGCTTGCCCGTACGCACACTCGATGCACCAGAAATCACGCGCCTTGCGCTCGAAGGCGGAGACCCCTTGTGCAAGGAAGCCATAGACGCCTTTTGCGCAATTTTGGGGACAGCCGCGTCGAATCTTGCCGTGAGCCAAGGTGCCTTTGGGGGCATTTACATTGGTGGCGGCATCGTTCCACGTTTGGGGCTGTATTTTGACCAAAGCCCATTTCGCGCGCGATTTGAGAGCAAAGGTCGCTTTAGCGAATATTTGAAAGGCATTCCAACCTTCGTCATTACCGCAACGAATGCAAAGTTGATGGGCACTGCGGTCATTTTGTCGTCTCAGTTGCGCGAGCTCGACGGAGACAATGGGTCTGCTATCTTGGCGCATATTCGCCGCGCAGTGGCCAGTTTGTCGCCCGCTGAGCAACGTGTTGCGCAGCATGTGCTGGCGCAACCCCGATCCGTCCTCAATGACCCCATCGCCACCATTGCGCGATCGGCTGACGTTAGCCAGCCCACGGTCGTTCGCTTTTGTCGGTCGCTGGGCTGTGAAGGTCTTTCGGACTTCAAATTGCGCTTGGCTTCGGGGCTGACTGGTACCATGCCAATTACCCATACCAAGGTGACCAACAAGGACTCAATGTTGGAACTCGGAGCCAAAGTTTTGGGCAATACAGCGTCGGCCATCTTGCAGGCGCGTGACCATTTGAACCGCGATAGCATGGAGCGCGCCATGCGCATGATTGCAGAAGCGCGTAAGGTCGAAATTTATGCTGTAGGGCACTTTGGTGCGGTGGCCAGTGATGCACAGTTCAAGTTTTTGCGGGTTGGCATTTCAGCCGTCGCATATTCGGACCCCCGTCTTCAAACCATGTCAGCCAATCTTTTGCGACCAGACGATGTGGTGTTGGTTATTAGCAGTAGCGGCCGTATTGCCGAGCTGTTGGCGGTGACCGAAATGGCACAGGAGCATGGTGCCAAGGTGATTGCGATTACCGAGAGTCAGTCTCCGTTGGCACGCAAGGCCGACCTGGCGCTTATCGTGGATCACGTGGAGGACATTGCCACCCAGGTTCCCATGATTGGTCGTATCCTGCATCTGCTCATGGTCGATATTTTGGTGGTGGGGGTTACCTTGCACCGCGGCAACAGCATGCCCGAACTGAGCAGCAATGCGACCTTGGGACTTGATGAGGTCGCGCCGGGTCACGTCAACCCCGTCGCGCGTCGCACAGCCCCGGGCGTGAGTGCCGCGGGCTTGCTGGCCCATTTGACGCCTCAGGCCCGCTAGGGGCGGGGCAATGCCCCGTATATAGTCAGGTTGTGCGTGTATCTTCCAACCCTCACGGCAAGACTATGAATGAAATTCGCCTCAATCCGTTAGACGCAGCCTGGATCGTCACCGAATCCCGGGCTACACCCAATCACGTTGGTGGTCTGCTTCAGTTCAAATTGCCAGACGATGCGCCGCAGAATTTCATGCGCACAATGATGGCCGAGTTTCGCAGTCATCGAAAATTTGTGTCACCGTGGAATTTGCGTCTCAAGCCTTCTTTCAGTTTGAATCCAATTCGTGCCTGGGTGGAAGACAAAAACATTGACCTCGAATACCACGTGCGTCACGCCGCATTGCCCTGGCCTGGTGGCGAGCGCGAGCTGGGTGAGCTTGTCGGGCGCTTGCAAAGCTCTCCGTTGGACTTGTCACGGCCGCCGTGGGAGTGCACCATCATCGAAGGCTTGGAAGGTGACCGGTTTGCACTGTTCATCAAGATGCACCATTCTCTGATTGATGGTGTGAGCGGCGTCAAGCTATTGCAGAACGGTATGTCAGATGATCGCGCGCACAGCCTGCATTTGCCACCCTTTTGGGCATCGGGAAAGCTTGCGCGCGACGCCGCGCGCGTGCCGCATGAAGCGCTCCTGCCCACGGTGACGCATGCAATTGCGGGCGCTCTGCACGAGCTGCGGGTTCAGGCGGCAACGGTCCCGCAACTGGTAACGGCGTTTGGCAAAATGCTCAAACAAGCGATGGCACCACGAGGCGACATGGCATTGCCGTTTACCGCGCCACCTTCCATTCTCAATGGCCGTGTACGGGAGAAACGGCGGTTTGCCACGCAGCAGTTTGGGCTGGATCGTTTGAAAGCCCTTGCGACTGCCGCAGACTGCACCATCAATGACATTGTTTTAGCCACGTGTGGCGGCGCTTTGCGGCGCTTTCTCGATGACCGCAACAGCTTGCCAGAGACTTCTTTGACCGTAGGCATACCCGTGTCAGTGCGCCCCAAGGAAGATGACGGCAATGGCAACGCCATCACGTTTATTGTTTCGACTTTGGGCACCGATATTGTGGATGCGCGCGAGCGCTTGCATGCCATTCGACAGTCTGTCATTCAAGCCAAAGAACAAGTGCAGAGCTTGCCTCGCCAAGCCATGATGCAATACACCGTTTTGCTGATGGCACCGACTATTCTGACGCTGTTGACGGGTTTGGGCGGGCGAGTCCGCCCGATGTTCAACATCACGATTTCCAACGTGCCGGGCCCGGCCAAATCACTGTATTTTCGTGGTGCGGAAATGGTAGCCACGTATCCCGCTTCGATCGTGACCCACGGACAGGCACTGAACATTACTTGCCAGAGTTACGCCGGATTCATGAACTTTGGATTCACGGGTTGCCATGCGTCACTGCCGAGCATGCAGCGGCTGGCAGTTTATACAGCCGATGCATTGGCCGAATTGGAGTGCGCATACATGCCTCCGCCAGCAGCGCTAGCCAAGCCAAAGGTGCGCAAGTCCACCAAGGCACACAAGCCTTTGGCCAAAACTGCCGCACCTAAATCACGTCAAAAGGCTGCAGCCACCCCATGAGAATTTTCGGAATAGCCGGGCACTCCGGTATGGGAAAGACCACGCTGCTTGAGCGTTTGATACCCGCTATTGCGGCGCGTGGTTTGGTCGTGTCCTTGATCAAGCACAGCCACAAGAATATTGATATCGACCGACCTGGCAAAGACTCTTATCGGTTGCGGGAGTCTGGATGCAAAGAAGTCATCCTGATGGGGAACGATCGATGGGCATTGATGCATGAAATGCGCGGTGCGCCAGAGCCCACACTGGACTATCTGTTGGATCGTTTGCAGCATTGTGATGTGGTGCTGATTGAAGGATTCAAGCAAGGCGACTTTCCCAAGTTGGAAGTCTGGCGTAGCTCAGAAGCCAAGGCTACGTTGTGGCCCGCATGGCCTGGCATCCTGGCAATTGCAAGTGATAGTCCCAGCGCGGAGCCTACGGGCAGTGGTGCATTTTCTCACGTTGCCTCTCTTGATTTGTCAAACGTCGAGGCAATTGCGGACTTTGTGCTTGCCCATGCGCAGCTGCGCTGACGCGATGTAGCGAACCTGCGCACTTGCCGCGCGAGCTTGATTGGCTTGCATGTGTCAAAGCGTCAACATAGTATCGACACAAAACAGTCACATAATTCGAATATCATAAAAATATGGAATCAAATGACGTTGTCAAAGCCCTTGCGGCTCTTGCCCAGTCCTCTCGCTTGGAGATTTTCCGGGCGCTGGTGGTGACTGGCGCTGCGGGCCTGACGCCCGGTGCTTTGGCGACCAGCCTGGGGGTGGCTCCCGCCACCCTTTCGTTTCATTTGAAAGAGCTTGTTCATGCCGACTTGGTAACCCAGGAGCGGCTGGGGCGCAATTTGATTTACCGCGCGCGGTACGAGCACATGAATGCCGTGCTTGCCTATCTCACCCAAAACTGTTGCCAAGGTCAGGAATGCCTGGCTGAAGCGACCAACACTTGCAATTGTTAAAACACTATGAATGCAACTCTCTCACCACTCCATGTTTTGTTTCTCTGCACGCACAATTCGGCGCGCAGTATTCTGGCCGAGGCGCTGTTGAACGCAGTTGGCAAAGGCCGCTTCATTGCGTATTCTGCTGGTAGCAGCCCACGAGCCAACCAGCAGCCGAATCCCTTGGGTCTTCAGGTTTTGCAAAGCGTGGGCCTGTCCATCGATGGCCTGCACAGCAAAAGCTGGGACGTGTTTGCTGCGCCTGGCGCGCCCACTATGGACCTGATCATTACCGTGTGTGACAACGCCGCCGGCGAAGTGTGCCCGATCTGGCCCGGCCATCCGTCCACTGCACACTGGAGCTACCCGGACCCGTCGGAAGGCAATGGAACAGACGCCGAGAAATTGGAGGCCTTCCGCAAGACCCTGCACGCTATCAAGCGCCGCCTTGAGCTTTTTTGCAGCTTACCTGATGAAAAACTGCGGCCTGCCGTGTTGCAGGCCAGCGCCCGGGAGTTGTCCCATGTCTAAAGCCATGCCTATGCGGCAAGCGGTGGCCTCAGAGTTCATGGGTACTGCCCTCTTGTTGGCCACCGTAGTGGGGTCTGGCATCATGGGTGAAAGTCTCGCGGGTGGCAACGTGGCAATAGCGCTACTGGCCAATACGCTGGCTACAGGCGCTGCACTCATTGCACTCATTGCTACATTTGGACCACGTTCGGGCGCCCACTTCAATCCACTGGTGACCTGTACTGAACTCGCCATGCATCGCATGGAGTGGAAGCAGGCCTTCTGGTTTTTAGTTGCCCAAGTGCTCGGTGCCGTAGCAGGCGTCTTGGCAGCACATTACATGTTTGAGCTGCCGCTGTGGATGACGTCCGCCCATGTGCGTACCGGCCCTCACCAGTGGTGGAGTGAAGTTGTTGCATCCTTTGGTTTGTTGACGGTCATCTTGAACGTGGCCAAGACCCGCCCAGACTTTGTGCCCGCAGCGGTTGGTTCATACATCACGGCGGCCTATTGGTTCACGGCTTCCACCTCGTTTGCCAATCCTGCTGTCACATTGGCGCGATCCTTTACGGATACGTTCTCGGGCATTCGGCCCACTGACGTGTTGGGGTTTGTGGTGGCGCAGATTGCAGGGGCAGCGATTGCTTTGGTGATGTTCAAATGGATGGAATCGGGCGACCAACAAGAATCTGTGCAATAACTAAAACAAACACCTATGTCCGAAATCACGATCTATCACAACCCCGCATGCGGAACCTCTCGCAACACTTTGGCACTGATCCGCAACTCTGGCGAGCAGCCCCATGTCATCGAATATTTGAAGACACCCTTGAACAAGGCGCAACTGGCAGCGCTGGTGTCCCAGTTGGGCATTTCCGTCCGCGACGTGTTGCGGGAAAAAGGCACGCCCTATGAAGAACTGCAATTGGACAACCCCAAGTGGAGCGAAGACGAACTGCTCGGCTTCATAGAGCAGCATCCCATATTGCTGAACCGCCCCGTGGTCGTTACCCCTTTGGGGGCAAAGTTGTGCAGGCCCAGTGAGTTGGTATTGGATATTTTGCCGAATAGCCAACAAGGTGCTTTTAACAAGGAAGATGGCGAGGCCGTGATCGACGCACAGGGCAAACGTGTCTGAATTTCTCACACCGTTGCCATCAGAAAACATAGCACGTGAATGTTTTCAAATTCCGATCCATGAGAGCCTGCGTACGCACACACCGGCAACCCACGCGCCCCGCATTTTGATGCTGTATGGCTCGCTGCGCGAGCGTTCGTACAGCAAGCTTCTGACATTGGAAGCAGCCCGCTTGTTAGAGGCCATGGGCGCTGAGGTTCAGATTTTTGATCCCTTGGGATTGCCGCAGCCAGATGCAGCGCCCGACTCACATCCCAAGGTCAAAGCGCTCCGCGAACTTGCAACGTGGTCCGAAGGTATGGTCTGGTGCTCACCTGAACGCCATGGCGCAATGACAGGCATTCTGAAGAGCCAAATAGACTGGATTCCACTGTCCGTTGGGGCTATTCGCCCCACGCAGGGTAAGACGTTGGCGGTGATGGAGGTCTGTGGGGGCTCACAGTCGTTCAATGCGGTTAATCAGATGCGCATTCTGGGCCGTTGGATGCGCATGCTGACCATACCCAATCAAAGCTCGGTCGCCAAAGCGTTCCTGGAGTTTGACGAAGCGGGCCGTATGAAACCTTCTGCGTATTACGACCGCGTTGTCGACGTCATGGAGGAGTTGGTGAAGTTCACACTCCTCACCCGCGACATTGGGTCGTATTTGCTGGATCGCTACAGCGAGCGCAAGGAGACGGCAGCAGAGCTATCCAAACGCGTCAACCAAGTCAGTATTTGAGCAGACCAACCAGCACATGGTGTGCAGCGTTGGCCCCGCTGTGCCTAGCCTTTTAGCAGTCCGCCGAGCATGCCTGCCAAGTCGCCAGAATTGCCCAGGCCACCAGACGGAATAGCACCCTGGGGCGTGAGTTTATCGATCAAGCCGGGCAGCATCTGGGCCAATTGTCCTGAGGCAATGTGGGGGTCAATGCCCAATTGGCTGGCGATGTTGGCCAATGGACCGCTGCCCAAGGCGCTGGCAATTTGGTCGGACGAGATGGGAAGATTTTCTCCGTGCCCAATCCATGAGCCAATGATATTGCCCATGCCGTTTTGTTCAAACTTTTCGACCAAGCCGCCTAATCCGCCCAACTCAGAATTGTTGGCCAGCAGCCCGCCCAGAATATGGTTGAGCCCACCATTTTGTTGTACCTGGCCGGCAACTGCACCCATGACTGAATCCAAAAGACCCATAGCTCACTCCTGTTTAATGAAAAAATAAATGGAAATACACAAATTGTGTTCGGGCGCACACATCACTTGCTGTGGCCGGTACGAGGAATTTTCCTTTTTAACTGCTGAGAATTCAGCGTATTTGTTATTTTGGTAGCGGTTTCTTGCAGGTTGTTGGAAAAAAGGCACCAACTGTGACAGTTTCCGTCTTTGTAAATGGGGTGTGGAAACTACCCAAACTGTTCACCAGTGGACGATTGGATTTGCGCGGTTTTCATGTGGTGTTTGTAATGCAGTTAGTTTTCATCCTGATGACATGCTCCCCATATGAAAGATTCTTCTATGCAACTCTGGGTCCAAAACCTTCAACACATGTGGCGTTCGCGCAAGGCCAATAGTGGCTTGCCCCATGTTGGCAAGATCCTGCAAAAGAAATCACTGACTTCCGTTTTTCAGCCCATGGTGGCGCTGAACACAGGTGTGGTGTACGGGCACGAAGCGTTGGTGCGCGTCCCGCGCAGCTTGGGAGAGTTGTCGTTTGACAATCTCATGGATGCCGCACAGGTCCAGCGGTGCCAACAACAGCTGGAATTGGCCTGCATTGAGTACGCCATCGAGCAATGGATGGGTGATCACCAAAAAGGCATGCTGTACGTCAATATCAGCGCCAAGGCTTTAGTTCAGATGAATCAGGCAGGCGTTATAGACTCGGTGCTGGCATTGCTGCGCAAACACCGGTTACTGTCGAGCCGGTTCGGGCTCGACATCACTGGCTACACGCGGGTGGGAAGCGCCGATGCGCTGGTTGAGGCGGTAACACCCTTGCGTGCGGCGGGTGTATCCATTGCATTGGACGACTTCAAGGCGTCTGACGCGGGAATGCGGGTCTATACCAAGGTGCTACCGAATATCGTCAAAATGGCTCCCCGCTGGACGCGCGGCATCGAAGACGATTTGGAAATTTCCAGTGTGGTCAGCAGCATGGTGCGTATGACCAAAAAGCACGGCTGTCTGTTGTTGGCCAAATCGGTTGAATCCGAACCCGAGTTGCGCACGATGCGTCAACTGGGCGTCAATTTGGCGCAGGGCTTCTTTTTGGGAAGCCCGTCACCCGAAACCATTAAGACCGTAAACCTGCGTGCGCACGCCGTTCTAACTGCTGATACCCACTAGTTTCTTCTGGCAGAAGCTTCCCTAGCGTATCCAGCACTTCCAGAAGTTCTGCAATGCTAGGGTTGAGTTTATTGACACTGTCTTCGCGCTGGCGCCGTGCAAAGCGGTGCCAGGTTGCAACATTCAGAATTTCCAGTTTTCCATACGACAGCTGAAGCCATTCGGCTTGTGCCAACTGTTGCACGTATTCTGAAAACAGCGTGCGCGACACACCGCACAGCGATGCGAGCGTGTTTTGGGCAATGGGGATCTCAACGCCTTCGCCAAATGCAACGGTGGGCGGCCGGTCCGACCGAAAGGCCAAGGCTTCCGCAAATTGGGCCAGACCCATCACCACCCGCAGGCACGGGTTACCCATTTTCATCAGGGTCAAGGTCTCCGATGTTTTTTGAACACGCCAAGCCATCAGCTTGGCTACGTTGCGTGCAAACGCAGGTTCCTGCAAGAACAATTCATCAAACGTGCTGGCTGGCATGCACAAAACTTCTGTTGCGGTCAGGCACACATAGTCGGCAAAACTAGGCTTGCGGTTGATGATGGATTGTTCGCCAAACCACGCCCCCTTGCCGTATATGGAAATCGGTGTGGAGTCTGAATTGGTGGTTGGAATGGCGGCCGATACCAGCCCTTCAACGATGTAGCACCAGTGCGCAATCTCACCACCTTTGGCCCAAAGCTTATTGCCCGCTTCCAGTGATTGCACCTTGATCCCGGGCGCAGTCTGACTTGCTAAGGCTTCGGACAAGCCTAAGCGGCGCAGTCGGTTATACACATAGCGATCGGGGGCAGCGGCAATCGGGGGCAAGTTAACTCCTGAACAGGCGAGGTGTGCCAACGTCGTTCGCGTGGCATCTTTTCCAGCATTGTCTGCCAAGAGCGCGCCTAATCCAAGTGGTACACGGAAAGATAAGGATCGCTATCGGTTCTAATCTCATTCTGTTTCCTTTTTTTGGGAGTTTTCATGTCTGGTTTTTCTATCGCACGCGGCCTGCGCTCATTGCTGGCCTGCACTGTTGTCCTATCGGCGTCATGGGCACAAGCCCAAACGGTTTTCAAAGTCACGGCCATCCCTGACGAGTCACCCACTGAACTAGCCCGCAAAGCTGCGCCTTTGGTCAAGTACCTGGAAAAGACCTTGGGCATGAAGGTGGAGTTCACCCCCGTGAGCGACTATGCGGCTTCGGTGGAAGCGCTGGCCAACAAGCAGGTCGATCTGGCCTGGTACGGCGGCTTTACATTCGTGCAAGCCAATGTGAGATCGGGCGGCAAGGCTGTGCCACTGGTGCAGCGCGAAGAAGATGAAAAATTCCGCTCTGTGTTCATCACCAGCGACCCCAGCATCAAGACCCTGGCTGACTTGAAGGGCAAGAACGTGAGCTTTGGCTCCCAGTCCAGCACCTCGGGCCACCTGATGCCGCGCAGCTACCTGCTGCAAGCCAACATCGACCCTGACAAAGACTTCAAGCGCGTGGCCTACTCCGGCGCACATGACGCCACCATTGCAGCCGTAGCCGCGGGCAAGGTAGAGGCTGGTGCTCTGAATATCTCGGTATGGGAAAAGTTTGTAGCCGAAGGCAAAGTAGACACCACCAAGGTCAAGGTCTTCTACACCACCCCAGGCTACTTTGACTACAACTGGACCGTGCACGCCGACATGCCCGCCGCCCAGCGCGAGAAGCTGACCAAGGCCTTCTTGGCGCTGGACAAAAACACCCCAGAAGGCAAAGAGATTCTGGATCTGCAACGTGCCACCCGTTTCATCCCTACCAAGGCTGAGAATTACAAAGGCATTGAAGCGGCGGCACGTAGTGCGGGGTTGTTGAAGTAATTTCTGAGCAGGTTGTGCCTGAGCGGATACTATGGTTTTGATAGCTGCTCATGCACATTCCACGAGGGCTAGAGGCCTATTTGACCAATGAAACTCGCGCTAAACGACATTTCAGGCCGCCACCCCGCCGCCAAGCCCGGCACAGCGCCCGCGCTGCGGGGCCTGACCCTGCAGGTGCAGGCGGGTGAGCAGGTGGCCATCATCGGACCTTCGGGCGCGGGCAAGACCACCTTGTTGCACCTCATGGCCTGCGCGCTGCAGCCGTCTGGCGGGCAACTGCTGCTGGATGGGCAAGACCCGTGGGCGCTGCCGCGCAGTGCGCTGCAAACCTTGCGGGGCCGCTTATTTTTGGCACCTCAGGTGCCGCCCCTGCCGCCGCGCCAGCGGGTGGTGACTGCCGTGTTGGCTGGGCGCTTGCCGCATGAGGGGCTGTGGGCCAGCCTGCGCAGCCTGTTCTATCCGGTGGACATTCCCCGGGCCGAGCGCGCGCTGGCCGGGTTTGATGTGGCCGACAAACTGTTTGACCGCGTGGACCGCCTCTCGGGTGGTGAGCGACAGCGCGTGGGCCTAGCACGGGCGCTGGTGTCAGAAGCCGGCCTGTTGTTGGTGGACGAGCCACTCTCGGCATTGGACCCCACGCGTTCGCAACACGCTGTGCAGACCCTGACCGCTGCGGCGCGCGATCGCGGTGCCACGCTGGTGGCTACCTTGCACCATGTGGAGATGGCGCTGGCGCACTTTCCGCGCATCGTGGGCCTGCGCGATGGTGCGTTGGCGTTTGACCTGCCCGCTGCTGAAGTCACGCCGCAGCATTTGCAAGCGCTGTATGCGCAGCATCTGCACGAGCTGACTGGCCCCCCCACTGGGGCCAACGGTGCGCCTGACGATGCATTCCCCGGCACGCCAGCGCCGGCGGCCATGCACTGCCGATAAATGCCTACGCTCCATACATCCGTGCCCATGGTCCAAATGAACACTATGTTTTTGATAGCTGCTCATGCACATTCCACGAGGGCTACAGCCCTATTTTGCATATGAAGCTTGCGCGCACATACCCCGCCTGGAGCGGCCGCGTGTTCTGGGCGCTGGCTGGCCTGGCCCTGCTGTGGCCTGCGCTGATGCTGTGCGAATTCAAACCCTGGGTGCTGCTGGAGCCGGGTACGTTGAAGCCAGCCGCGCACTTTGTGGGCGACTTTTTTCCGCCCCGAGCCGATGCAGAGTTTTTGCAGCTGCTGGCCCGCGAGACTTGGCGCACCGTGGCCATGGCCACTGCAGGGCTGACACTGGCGCTGCTGTTGGCCGTGCCGCTGGCGTTGCTCTCGGTGCGGGTGTTGTCTTTGTCAGCGCTGGCGGGGCCCATGGCGTTCTTTCCCACGGGCATGCGCCAGCTGGTGCGCTGGGTGCTGACGCTGCTGCGCAGCGTGCCCGAGCTGGTGTGGGCGCTGGTGTTTGTGCGGGTGGTGGGGCTGGGGCCTACTTCGGGTGTGCTGGCCATTGCGCTGACCTATGGCGGCATGCTGGGCAAGGTGTATGCCGATATTTTGGAGAGCAGCGACACCCACGCCAGCGCCAGCCTGATGCGCAATGGTGCCGGGCGTTTGCAGGCTTTCTTGTACGCACTGCTGCCGCAGACGGCGGCGGAGTTGACCAGCTACACGGTCTACCGCTGGGAGTGCGCCATCCGCTCCAGCGCGGTGCTGGGTTTTGTGGGGGCCGGTGGCTTGGGCCAGTTGATGGATGGCTCCATGAAAATGTTCAGCGGCTCCGAGGTGGCCAGCGTGTTGCTGGTCTTTATGGCACTGGTGTGGTCGGCAGACCGCATGAGCGCGGCGCTGCGCAAGGCTTTGGCATAGATGGCTACCTTACGCTGCAAAGCCTGCTGGCTGGTGCTGGGTGTGCTGGCGCTGGTGGTGGCCAGCTTTGCCACTCTGGGTTTGCAGTGGGCGAAGTTCTGGTCGTGGGATGCGATGCTGCGCATGGGGCGTTTCATTGCAGAGCTGTTGCACCCGGTCACCCAGGCGGCGTTTCTGGCCAAGGTGGCTATGGCGTCGCTAGAGACGCTGGCCATGTCTGCCGTGGGCACACTGCTGGCGGCTGTGTTTGGCCTGGCGCTGGCACTGCCTGCCGCGCGCACCCACGCACAAGACCCCGCGTATGGGCGCGGGCCAACCCGCTTGCTACTCAATGCGCTGCGCAGCACGCCCGAGCTGGTATGGGCGGCGCTGCTGTTGATTGCTGCCGGACTGGGGCCCTTTGCTGGCACGCTGGCGCTGGGGCTGCACACCACGGGCGTGCTGGGTCGGCTGTTTGCGGAGTCCATTGAGAACGCACCACCGGGGCCGGCCTTTGCCTTGCGGGTGCGCGGCGTGGGCGCCGGGCGCGTGTTTTGGTACGCCACCTTGCCACAGGTGCTGCCACAGCTCCTGAGCTACAGCCTCTACCGCTGGGAGAACAACATCCGCGCAGCCGCGGTGCTGGGTGTCGTCGGTGCCGGTGGCCTCGGCCAGATGCTGGCCTTTCACATGGGGCTGTTCCAGATGGGCGAGACCAGCACGATTTTGCTGGCCATGCTGGTGCTGGTGGCGCTGGTGGATGCGCTGAGCTATGTAGTGCGCAGCTTGCTGTCGCGGTAGCTCCTTGCGCACTCCGAAGACAATAGCAGGATGGATAGACAGATACTGATTGTGGGCGGAGGCATTGGCGGGCTGGCGGCTGCGCTGGCCAGCGCGCGCGCAGGCTGGGCGGTTACCTTGCTGGAGTGCGCGCCCGAGTTTGGCGAGGTGGGCGCGGGCATCCAGTTGGGGCCCAACGTCATGCGACGTTTGCACGCCTGGGGGCTGGAGCAAGATTTGCAGCTCGTGGTGGCGTTGCCCGAGATGTTGCGGGTACGTTCCGCGGCCACTGGTGAAGAGCTCACCAGTTTGCGACTGGGCGAGCGCATGCGCACGCTCTACGGCGCGCCCTATGCCACCATTCACCGCGCCGATTTGCACAAGATGTTGCTCAAGGCTTTGTCGCGCCAGAAGAACGTAAAACTGGTACTGGGGCAAAAGCTCGCGTCATTTGTTGACACCGGCAGCGTTGTCCATGCAAAAACGCATGACGGCACGGCACTAGAGGCCCACGCGCTGATTGGCGCCGATGGCCTGTGGAGTACGGCACGCCGTCAATTGTTGCAAGATGCGCAGCCGCGGGTGACCGGTCATCTGGCGTACCGGGCCTTGATCGCGCAGCGGGATTTGCCTGCCCAGGTGCGCAGCCAGCAGGTCACGGTGTGGATGGGGCCCAAACTGCATGTGGTGCAGTACCCGGTGCGCAACGGCCAGTGGCTCAATGTGGTGGCCAACGTGCAAGGTGCGGTCGCTGGCGATGTGGACGAATGGGACCACGCCACCCGGGCCAGCGATTTGCGTGCCGCCATGGGCAGCACCTGCACCCAGTTGCAAGACCTTATTGGTGCCATTGAGTGCTGGCGTTTATGGGCGCTGTGTGACCGCCCACCGATGTCTGGCGCGCACGAACAGGCGCAGGGCAGGGTGGCCCTGTTGGGTGATGCGGCGCATCCCATGCGGCCCTTCATGGCGCAAGGCGCAGGCATGGCCATTGAAGATGCGGAATGCCTGGAGCGCGTTTTAACAATGCCTGAAGTGACCGTGGCCCAGCGTCTCAAGATGTATGCGCAAGAGCGCTGGAAACGCAACGCGCGGGTGCAGGCCAAGTCCATCCGCAACGGCCAAATTTTTCATGCCCAAGGCTTGATGCGTTGGGGGCGCGACCAGTCCATGCGTATGCTGGGCGAGAGCCTGTTGGATGTGCCCTGGTTGTACCGGGGATAGACAAATTGACCAGCATTGAACGATGAAGGAATATTGGATGCGACGCAAGTTTTTGGCAGGGAGTGGTCTGGCCATATACGGATAACCGGCAGGTGATTATTCTTCGCCCGAAGGCTTGGCCAACCGCACCGACAAGATGTTGCCGTGTTGGGCTGAGTGGTCACCCATCCGCAGAGTCGCAACGAGTGGGTCCAACCCTGCCGCGCTAGCGCTCACAGCTTCTAGCTATTTGGTTTCTCCAGCGCAATCCTTTTAGGGTGCTAGACTGGCTCGAAAATTTTTCTTTTCTTGCCCGGAATCGCTTCAAATTTGCGTACGCCTTGGCAAGTTAAATGGAGACGCAATGGGTTTTGCCATCTTTGAGCGAAAGGGTGCAGCCATTTCGGCAAATTCTTCAGGTTTCCCGGCCTCTTCAGGATGGCCGGTGCGCATCTGGCTGTCATTGGTGGTCGTGCTGTGCATGGTATTTTTCGCAATTGTCGTGATCGGCATGGGTTGGTCTGGTGCCCGCGATTCAATGCTGGAAACGGCTTCCAAGTCTGCCCTTGATTCTGGCAATTTGGTCAGCGAAAAAGCCCATCGCATGTCCGAGCCAGCACAGGCGACATTGCGAATGTTGTCCACCGATCCGCTTGCCGAGGCCAAAAGCTTGGAGCAGCGATTGTTGCGCCTGAAAACACTTGCGGATGTCTTGATTTCTAACAGTTTGGCGGAAGCGGTGTTTGTCGGCTACACGGACGGATCATTCCTTTTGGTTCGTTCACTGGATCGATTGCAAACCCGCAAAAAGCTCAATGCACCGCCCAAAGCAAACTTTCTTGTTCAATCGGTTAGTGTTCTAGCCAATGGCAAGACAAAGGGGGAATATCTCTTTTTCTCGGCAAACTTGATATTGCTCGAAAGAAGGGCGCGGCCAGAGTATCAATTTGATCCGCGCAGTCGTCCATGGTTCGCTGTGTCGACCCGAACGGACGCACAGCTACTGTCTGACCCCTATGTTTTTTTTACTACAGAGCATATCGGTCTCACCATGAGTCAAGTGAGCGACAACGGCAAGGCCGTATTCGGTATTGATGTGGTTTTGGAAGACCTCGGAAACACACTCTCAGACTTCCGAATGAGCCCGAATGCGCAGATGGCAGTGCTCAACAAGCAAAACCAGGTGCTGGCGTACTTTGATATGACGCGGGTACTCACCAAGGATGGCGTGGGTTTTGGTTTCAAAAAAATAGGCGAATTAGAGGTTCCCAGCCTGGCCCGTTTGAGTGAACTGAATCCACAACCAGAAAAGGTCATTGCGTTCGACATAGACGGGAAACAGTGGTTGGGTGTCAGTTTGCCGTTTGACGTATGGAACATTGGGGACCTGCGGTTGATGGCCGCCGCGCCTAGCAGCGATTTGCTGGGCGGTCTGGAGTCAAAGGCGAAAAGTCTGCTTTTCACCATTGTTGCTTTGACCGTATTGCTTATCCCGATCGGCTGGTGGGCCGGTGCAAGTATTGGCCAGAGTTTGAGAAAGTTGGCTGTGCATGCGCAGCGCATGAGTCGGTTTGACTTCAGCCAGGCACCATTGAAGCCGACACTGGTGATGGAAGCCAATTCCTTGTCATCTGTCATGCAGGAAATGGGTCAGACCATTCAAGCTTTTTTGGAAATCAGCCAGACCATGGCATCCGAGCCCAAGGTCGAAAGGATGCTGGAGAACGTCCTCCAGCAAATGGTTACAGTGACCCGGAGCAAGGCCGGTGCAGTGTACCTGTGGCATCACAAGCAGAAACAGATGCGCCGCGCCGCTGTACTGGGGGCATTGGTGGGCAATACCGGTGAAGAGTTTGCCTATATTGGGTCCGACTCTGTGTCGTCAATGCAAAGGGAAATTGCGCCTGGTGTGATGGAAATGCAAGTGGAATTGCGCGGGCGCAGTGGTCGGCTCGATGGCCTATTGATGCTGCAACATGCCAATGACATGGGGCAGAGTGACGCCACCTACACAGAATTTGTTTTCAAGCTCTCAGGCATTCTCGCGGTCTCCATAGAAACACGTCGTCTCATTGACGCACAGAAAAACCTGTTGGACGCGGTCATCCGCTTGATGGCGGATGCCATCGATGCCAAGAGTCCGTACACCGGAGGCCACTGCGAACGCGTTCCCAAGCTGGCTGGGATGATTGTTGACCACATGCGAGAGCAGACCGAAGGGCCGTTTGCCGACTTTCAAATGACTGAGGACGAACGGTATGAGTTCCATTTGGGCGCGTGGCTGCACGATTGTGGAAAGGTGACCAGCCCTGAGCACATCATCGACAAGGCCACAAAATTGGAGACCATTCACAACCGCATCCATGAAATACGCACGCGGTTTGAAGTGCTTTGGCGTGATGCCACTATTGCGTATCTGGAGTCTGTGGCCGCAGGGGGCAACGTGCAGGAGTTGCAATTTGACCTGGTAGCGCGTCAACAAGCATTGCAAGACGACTTTGCATTTGTTGCGCGATGCAATGTCGGCGGTGAATTTTTGGCCGATGCCGACATCGAACGACTCAACCTGATTGGCGAGGCACGGTGGCTGCGCAATTTTGATAGCCGGCTTGGTATATCGGCCGCAGAATTGCGACGCCTTACGCCGACCGAAGAGTCGTTGCCAGTGAAAGAACGGCTCCTGGCTGATCGATTGGATCATGTAGTGGGTTGGGGTGATCGCAAGCCAGCAGTGGCCAAAGCAGACCCCAGGAATGTGCACGGATTCGACATGCAATTACCGCTGAACGCGCAAAACATGGGTGAAATTTACAACTTGTCGGTGCGGCGCGGTACCTTGACGGATGAAGATCGCTTCAAGATCAATGACCATATGGTGCAAACTTTGGTGATGCTAAGCGGACTGCCATGGCCGGCACAGTTGGCGAGAGTGCCAGATATTGCGTCGAATCACCACGAAAAATTGGATGGCAAAGGTTACCCAAGACGTCTTCCTGCGGAGCAATTGACCACTGCGGACCGCGTGATGGCATTAGCCGATATCTTTGAAGCGTTGACTGCAGCGGATCGGCCTTACAAAGCACCCAAAACCCTGTCAGAATCGCTAAAAATAATGGCTCGTATGGCACGGGAGCAGCATATCGATCCAGAGCTGTTCCGCTATTTCTTGCACCACAGGCTCTGGCTGAAGTTTGCTGAAAAGTTCATTCAAACTGATCAGATGGATGCGGTAGATGTTGCAGAAATCGACAGTCTTTCGCGTGCGGAAGCGGTTTAAATTTTGGAGGCTCTCAAGTGACCGGGATTTTCAAGTTCCTTGCCCGAGTGGCCGCAGTGATCATGCTTTGCAGTCTGGCCACGGCGTGGGCACTGGATGCACCCACGGGTAAGGTCATCTTGACAATGTCTGGAAATATCGCCGCTACCAATAATGGCAAAAAAGCAGACTTTGACCTGGCCATGCTGGAAAGATTGCCTCAAACTACCTTCACCACCCAAACCCCGTGGGACAAGCACCCGGTTAAATTCTCGGGCCCCCTGTTGCGTGATGTTTTGGCAGTGGTTAAGGCGTCAGGCACTGCGCTGCATGCTGTTGCGGTCAATGACTACAAAACGACTATTCCAGTCAGCGACACCAATCGTTACCCAGTTGTAGTTGCACACAAGATGAATGACCAAGCGATTTCCGTGCGCACCAAGGGCCCATTGTTCATTGTCTATCCGTTCGATTCGAAGCCGGAATTGCAGGACCCGGTTTATTACGACCGCTCAGCGTGGCAGCTTCGCGAGTTAAAAATCGAATAGTGACGATGAACGGGCAGTCAAGTCAGGCTGCATTGCGCGATCAGCGCTTCATACGCAAAGGGGAGTCTTTGGAAATACCCCACTGGTCGCCAGACTGTGGCTTTAGCGATCCGTTGTCCATGTCTTTGGCAAACCACAGCGCAAGCCCGACACCGCCCACCAGTACCACCACGCCCACGATCAGTTTGACAACGGTGACCCACACTTTGGGTTCGTTGGGGTTCTTTTTCACGCGCGGTCTCCTGTAAATTGCTTAATTCTGACGTCCGAGCAGCAAATATTCCATCAGTGCCTTTTGCACATGCATGCGGTTCTCTGCTTCGTCCCACACCACCGATTGTGGGCCATCTATGACGTCGGCCTGCACTTCTTCGCCCCGGTGGGCAGGCAGGCAGTGCATGAACAGGGCGTCCGGTTTGGCAGCGGCCATCATTTTGGAATCTACACACCACGCGGCAAAGGCCGTGCGGCGGGCGTCGTTCTCGGCCTCAAAGCCCATGCTGGTCCACACATCGGTAGTAACCAGGTCAGCGCCAGCGCAGGCTTCCAGTGGATTGCTATAGGTTTTATAGCTACCTACGCCCATTCCACGAGGGGTAACGGCCACTTTTTCATCTACTTCGTAGCCGCTAGGGGTGCTTACCCGCAGATGAAAACCAAATATGGCTGCTGCCTGGAGCCAGGTGTTGGCCATGTTGTTGCCATCACCTACCCACACCACGGTCTTGCCCGTGATCGGGCCCCGATGTTCGATGTAAGTGAAGATATCGGCCAGGATCTGGCAGGGGTGGAACTCGTTGGTCAGGCCATTGATGACCGGCACGCGCGAATGTTTTGCAAAACTTTCCAACTTGGTTTGCTCGTAGGTGCGGATCATCACGATGTCGGTCATGCGGCTAATGACCTTGGCGCTGTCTTCAATGGGTTCTGCGCGGCCCAGCTGGCTGTCGCCGGTGGTCAGGTGCACCACACTGCCACCCATTTGGTACATGCCCGCTTCAAAACTCACACGCGTGCGGGTGGAGGCTTTCTCAAAAATCATGGCCAGTGTGCGGTCGACCAGCGTGTGGTGGCGGACAAAGGTTTTGAACTTGCTTTTGATAAAGGCTGCGCGCTCCAGCAGGTAGTGGTATTCCTCCGTGGTGAAGTCGGCAAACTGCAAATAGTGCCGCACGGGCGGCGCACCTTTGGGCAGGGTGCTGGGGATGCCGGTGTGTAGGGCGGTCATGGGGTCTCTTTCAGCAAGGTCTGGATCAAGGGGCACAGGATCGCAACAATCTGGTCCGCCTCAGCCATGGTCAAAATCAGCGATGGCACCAAGCGCACGACAGAGTCGGCCGTCACGCTGATCAGCAGGCCGGCGTCAGCTGCACGTTGCACCAGGGCGGCGCATGGTTTGCTCAGGTCGATGCCCAGCATCAGGCCCTGGCCCCGAATTTCTTTCACGGCACCACTGGCCAGCTCGGCAGCGAGTGCGTTTTGCAGCCCAGCCTTCAGGTGCGCACCCACTGTGGCGGCATTGGCCAGCAGGCCTTGCGCTTCCATCACGCGGATGGTTTCTATGCCTGCGCGCATGGCCAAGGGGTTGCCGCCAAAAGTGCTGCCATGGTTGCCCGGCGCAAAAATGTTGGCCGCTTTGGGGCCAACGACGACTGCGCCCACTGGCACGCCAGAGCCCAGTCCTTTGGCCAGCGGCATCACATCGGGCGTAATGCCAGCCCATTGGTGGGCGAACCACTTGCCGGTGCGGCCCATGCCACATTGCACTTCGTCAATTATCAGCAGCCAGTCTCGCTCGGTGCACAGGGCCCGGACATCGCGCAGGTAGTCCATGTGCATCGGGTTGACGCCGCCTTCGCCCTGGATGGCTTCAAAGAACACGGCCACTACGTTGGGGTTGTTGGCGGTGGCGGCCTTGAGTTGGTCAATGTTGTTAATGGGTACACGGATGAATCCTTCCACCAGTGGGCCAAAACCGGCCTGTACCTTGGGGTTGCCCGTGGCGCTGAGGGTGGCGATGGACCTGCCATGAAAAGCCTTCTCGTAGACCACGATTTCTGGGCGTTCAATGCCTTTGTCGTGGCCAAACTTGCGCGCCAGTTTGAGTGCGGCTTCATTGGCTTCCAGCCCGGTGGAGCAGAAGAACACGTTGGTCATGCCGGAGCGCTCCACCAGCAATTTGGCCAACTCTTCTTGCAGTGGCACATGGTAATAGTTGGAGGTATGGATCAGCTTGGTCACCTGGTCCTGCAAGGCGGCCACCAGTTGGGGGTGGTTGTGGCCCAAGGTGTTGACGGCAATGCCACCCAGCGCATCTAGGTATTCGCGGCCGTTGACATCCCACACGCGGCAGCCCTGGCCATGCGACAGCGCAATTGGCAGGCGGCCATAGGTGTTCATCACGTGGGGTGAAGACGGTGGTGTGGGCATAGCAGTCATGTAAAAGGCTCCAGGGTGGTGGTGTCCGGTGAGCCGCAATTCTAGGCGTTGACACTGCGCGATTACATGACAAATTGGCATCACAGTGATGCGTGGGCGGCGCTTCATCCGCTTTGCAGACCGTCGTCCTTACCTGTGCCTGAATACTGGTTGCCTATCTCAGATAAAATTGCGTGCGGCACCGCAGCAAATTGTGTGCTGAACCTCCGTTAGTGCCCCAAACATGTCTACGACTACGCCTAAACAAATCTATATTCTGGGAGTTACCCGAAGCGGTAAGACGTTTCGTCCCAGTGACTGGGCGGAGCGGTTGGCGGGCGTGATGAGCCAGTTTCGTCCGGGTGGGCCGCAGCCAGGGAGCCATCTGGCGTATTCGCCTTGGTGCATTCCCACCTCAATCGGCCAAACCAAATGTGTCATTGTTCACGGCGATTTGCGTGCCTACGAGGTCATGGCGTGGGATTTTTGCCTCAATTTTGCCAAGGACAATGACTTGCAGGTGAGCGAAACACGCCCTGGGGCAGCATAAAGCCCCCACGTTCGCCCACTGCGTGTGGCTCTCTGCCCCCCGAGGGGGCGCGTTCCGCCTTGGGGCGGCCCGGCGGCGAAACCAAACCCC